>OHFP01000008.1_pt1 | contig 128158 bp, 100 predicted proteins | sample 1567591 | NCBI WGS metagenome assembly OHFP01 (sample SAMEA3879547, study PRJEB24766) | human gut metagenome | biome: human-associated habitat; feature: feces | place: USA | collected 1985/1987 | reverse complement strand
GTACGGTGGTGTGAGAGGGAGCGGAAAAGAATTACTTTTCACTCTCTACTCGATTTGTACTGATATATCTTAAATTAAATGTTAACGTTGTTTTATTATAGTATTAATGTGTTAATTATGAAAAATACAGGATTTTTGCAAGGTTTTTCGATAAGAAACAAACAAAATTGTGCTTTCTCTCTCTGTTTTATAGGAATTCTTATTAAGAAATTTAATTAAATATGTTATAAGCAAAACATATACAAATAATGCGACAACCAAGCAGTTTTTTATATATAATTCACCTCTTGTTAAGTATAATTATAGGAAAGAGGGTAAATATTATGTTTAAAAACAAAACCTTTGAAGGTGAAAACGTTCCAAAACTTACGAAATGGTTATTTTGTAGTAGCGGAATGTTCCGTGATCTTTGCTACCAATTCGTTAGCATGTTTTTATTAATGTATGCTCAATATTGTGGAATTGGTGGAGGTGATGGGGGCGATTATATCGCAATGTATAGTACCATCACAGTTATAATTATCGTTTTAAGAATTTGGGATGGATTTAATGATCCTATCATGGGATTTATTGTTGAAAAAGTGAATCTTAAGTGGGGAAAATACCGTCCTTGGATTTTTATAGGAGCTCTATTAAGTAGCATAGTGACAATATTAATGTTCTGTCTTCAAGTTCATGGTTGGGCTTATGTTGCTTTATTTGCTGTTTTCTATTTCTTATGGGATTTTACCTATACGATGAATGATATCGCGTTTTGGAGTGTCCTACCTTCGTTATCACAAAAAGAGAAAGTACGAGCTAATTTAACAACTCTATTATCTATTTTTGTTTCAATAGGTAGCTTTACGGCTGGTGGATTAGTTCCAATTTTATCTTCAAGTTTTGGCTATACAATTTCCTACATGTGGTTTGCTATCATAGCTTCTGTTTTGTATTTCCTCAGTCAATTTATCCTAGTTATTTTCATGAAGGAAAGAAAAAGAGATGATGAAGTTGAACAAAGCAGTGAAAAGATGAAATTTAAGGATATCTTCAGTGTTTTAGTTAAAAATGATCAAGTCAGAAGTTCAATTGTTGGAATTTTACTCTATTATACTGGTTCAAGTATTCTTGTAACTTTGGGTCTAAACTATTTCTATTTTAATTTTGGGTATTCTGCTGCAGGAACCTATCAATTAGTATTTACTGTTGTTTATGCTCTTGCAACATTATTGGGTCAATTTATATATCCTGTTTTAGTTAATAAATTCAAAATACATAGAATGAAAATATTTAACATAGCAAGTGTTGTAACTTTTACAGGATATGGCTTCTTATTCTTATATGTTTTCCTAAATCCTGTTACATTTTTTCCATTATTGTGTGTATTAGGGTTTATTGTTTTCTTTGCACAAACTTTAATCAGTATGATTTTATATATAATGATTCAAGATTCGATCGAATATAACGAATATCATTTTAAAGAAAGAAGAGAAAGTGCAGTTTTTTCTCTTAGAGCATTTACTGCTAAACTTGGATCTTCTTTACAACAAGTTGTACTTTATGTCTCTCTTTTAGCTGGAGCACTTTATTCAATCTCCAATCAAATTAGCCAAGCTGAAATGGACGCGATTGCTCAATTTGGCGATGATGCAGTTAATGTTGGTCAATATGTTGGTAATATTGCAAACGCTTTAACCGGCTATGAAAATGTTGAACTATGGCAAAGAATTGTTTATCAAGTTGGATTTACAATTGTTCCAGGCTTATTAATGCTAGCTTGTTTTATTTGGATTAAATGCACATATAAAATCACTGAAGAAAATCATGAAATTATGGTTTTAGAGATTGAAAAGAGACGTCAAAATGAATCAAAGCAATGAGTTTAAAAAGAGAATAGTTTATCAAATCTATCCATCAAGTTTTAATGATGCCAATAATGATGGATGGGGTGATTTAAAAGGAATCACTGCAAAACTTGATTATTTAAAAGATTTAGGAATAGGAATTATCTGGTTATCACCTATATATGTTTCCCCAATGGATGACATGGGATATGATATCGCAGACTATAAAAATATTAATCCTCGTTTTGGATCAATGGCGGATTTTGATGAACTTTTATTAGAAGCTAATAAAAGAGATATTAAGATTGTCATGGATTTAGTAATTAACCACACATCGACTGAACATGAGTGGTTTAAAAAAGCGATTGAAACACCAGAAAACAAATACCGTAATTACTATTTTATTAAAGAAGGTAAGGGCAAAAACCATAAAAAGGAGCCTAACAACTGGCAAAGTTGTTTCACTGGAAAAGCTTGGGAGAAAATTCCTAGTTTACCTGGCTACTTTTATATGCACTTATATTGCGACACTCAAGCTGATTTAAATTATTCTAATCCTGAGGTTATAAAGGAAGTCGAAGATATTTTAAAGTTTTGGCTAGATAAAGGTGTTTATGGGTTTAGATGTGATGTTATTAACCATATTTATAAATCTAGCCTTAAAAATGATTATTCACATATTCTTTATAATAAAGGACTTAAATATTATTCTAACCAAGAAGAAATGTTTAAAATTCTTACTAAGTTTAGAACAGAAGTTTTAGATAATTATGATACTTTCTTAGTTGGTGAAACGGGCGAATTAGATAAAGAGAGTGGAAATCGTTTTTTAAACGAACGTTGTTTAGACATGTTCTTTGAATTTGACCATGTTTATGCAGACAAGAGTAAATTAATTCCTGTTTTTAAAAGAAAATTTAATGTTAAAAGATTAGTAAAACCTATTTTTAAATGGCAAAAGGATGTACCTTGGATTGCAAATTATCTTGAAAACCATGATCAATTAAGAAGTGTTAATCGTTATGGCGATGTGACAAAGTATCATAAAGAAAGTGCAAAAATGCTTGCCATTTTTCTTTTGAGTTTAAAAGGAACCCCATTTATTTATCAAGGTGAAGAAATAGGTTCTTTAAATATTCCAAATGCTAGTTTAAAAGATTGCAAGGATGTTGCAGCAATAACCACAACTCAAACAGTTAAGCGATTATTAAAGGTTAGTGAAAGTAAAGCTTTTAAAATGGTTAATGAAACAATAAATAGAGATCATGCTCGTACTCCAATGCAATGGGCAAATACAGTTAATGGCGGATTTAATGCAGGTTCTTCAGCATGGCTTAAAGTTAATCCTCTTTTTGAAACTATTAATGTTGAAGACGAACTAAAAGATCCTAACTCAATTCTTAATTTTTATAAAAAGATTATTAAGTTTAGAAATGAAAGCGATGTTTTAAAATTTGGCGAATTTAAAGAAGAAGCATTAAAGAAAGATATTGTGAGTTTCTTTAGAATTTATAATGGAAAAACATATCAAATAATTCTTAATTTTTCAGATAAAAAAGTGAAGTTTGATGAGATTTTAACATTAAAATGCTTAATTTCTAATTATGATAATGAAGTTAAATTAAGCGAACTTCCTCCATATTTTGGTGGTATTTTTGAGGTGTTATAGATGATTAAATTTGATGCTAAAAGAAAGATCTTTCATTTATCAAATGATAATTATTCATATTATTTTTCAATTAACAAACTAGGCTATTTGATACACCTTTATAGTGGTAAAAAGCTAAATGATATTACTCTAGAAAGAGTCAATGAAAGATATATTGAGCGCTATGCTTATTTAAATCAAAATTTAGAAATATGTGATGAAGATTATTATTTTAGTGAACAAGGCGGACTTTTTGAATGCGGAAGTTATTTAAAAAGCGATTGTCGACCACCTTTTGCAATTATTAAGCATGCCGATGCTTCAGAAATAACAAATTTTAAATATCATTCGCATTATATTTCAACTTCTAAGGTCTCTCCAACAGACTTACCTCATTTTAAAGTAAATAAAAAAGATGATGCAGAGACATTAGTTGTAACATTAAAAGACGAAAAAGATGATATCTTTTTAACTCTTTATTACACCATTTTTAAAAACTTGAATGTGTTAGTTAGATTCTCTCAAATCAAGAATCTATCTAAACATGAGATTAAAATCAAAAGACTTTGTTCTTTAGAACTAGATTCTGTAAATAAAGATTACGAGTTAATTTCTGTTCATGGACAACGGGGTGATGATAGAGAATTAGAAAAAACCAAGATTGGACACAGCCTCACTGTAGTTAATGATAATCATGGCGCTAGAGGATTTAGACAAAATCCAGCAATTATTATTAAAGAAAAAGAAGCCAATTACGATTATGGCGAAGTGTATATGTGTTCTCTTCTTTATAGTGGTAATTTTAAGTTTGAAGTTGGCTTAGATGAATACGACCACTTTAGGTTAAATGCTTTAATTAATGATAATTGTTTCGAGTTTACTTTAAAAAATGGAGAATCTTTTGACACGCCTGAATGTGTACTTGTTTATTCTAATGAAGGCATAAATAGAGCTTCTCAAACAATGCATGATTTAGTGCGACAATATCTTTTGCCAAAGCAATTTGCTCTAAAAGAAAGACCAATTTTAATTAATTCCTGGGAACCTTTCTTATTTGATTTTGATACAGAAAAAATCAAAAAACTTATTCTTGATGCAAAAGAACTTGGAATTAAACAGGTTGTTTTAGATGATGGATGGTTTGGGAAAAGGAATAATGATAAATCGAGTCTTGGTGATTGGGATGTAAATATTGAGAAAATTAATTTAAAAGAAGTCATCGATTTCGCTCATGATAATGATATGTTTTTTGGGCTATGGGTTGAGCCTGAAATGATATCGCCCGACTCTGAACTTTTTAAAAAACATCCAGAATACGCTTTATATGATAGAGAGCAAAATCCAACGTTATTAAGACATCAATTGGTTCTTGATTTAACTAATCTTGAAGTTGTTAACTATGTATTTAATAAGTTGACGAATATATTTGATAAATATAATATCGATTATTGCAAATGGGACTTTAATCGATATTTATCGGAAATTTCTTCATTATATTTAACTGATGAAAAACAGGGCGAAATTTTTCACAGGTTTGTTTTAGGTTCATATAAACTACTTGATAAGTTTACTAATAAATGCCCAAATGTTTTATTAGAAACTTGTGCAAGTGGAGGCGGTAGATTCGATTTAGGTATGCTATATTACTCACCTCAAATATGGGGAAGTGATGAAACAAATCCTTTTTCAAGAGTAATGATTCAATTTGCTACCAACATTTTTTACCCTTTATCAACAATAGGGGCACATGTTAGTGCAGCAAATTCTTTATCAATGCAAGATAAAATAATTATTGCTGCTTTTGGAACTTTTGGATACGAACTTGATCCAGCTAAACTTACTGAAGAAGAAAAGAAAACAATTGTTTCATTAAATGAAATCGTGAAGCAATTTCATCATGTAGTTACTCTAGGTGATTATTATGTTTTAAAATCACCTTATGAATCCAATTTTGCTTCTTGGATGTGTGTAACTAAAGATAAAAAAGAAGCATTAGTATTTAACTTTAATTTTAAACGTGAACAAACTAAAGGCCGTTTTATTCGTTTAAAGGGGTTAGATCCTGAAAAATATTACTTTAATTCTTTAACTAATGATGTTTATAAGGGCGATTTTTATATGAACATCGGAATTAATATTAGTGCTCCTTTAAAAGAGGGCATGACAATGTTATTTGTAATTAAACAAGTTAATAAAATTGTAAAAACAGTTTTAAATAACAAAGCACAAAAAGCGAAAAGGGAAAAATTGTTATAGTTATGGCAAGCGTTATTGATTTAACATTTTTAAATAATCCAAGTATTACTGAAATTAATACTTTACCTAATCATTCTGACCACAAAATTTATTTTGATAATCACGAAAATAAGGTCTCACTTAATGGAAAGTGGCGTTTTGCCTTTTTTTCAAGATTTTGTGAAGAAGCAGAATATTTATTGTCACCAAATTTTGATATTAATTCTTTAAATGAAATAAATGTTCCTGGTCATTTTGAATTAAATGGATATGGTCAACCTCAATATGTTAATCAACAATATCCTTGGTTTGGAAAAGAAGATGTTAAACTTGGTAATGCTCCTATCAATAATCCTTTAGGAATCTATTTCAAAGATATAGAAATGAATAAGCCTATTTCTGAAAGAATTATCTTAGAAATTGGTGGATTTAATTCAGCTTTATATCTTTATTTAAATGGCTATTTTATTGGGTACTCTGAAAAAAACTTTACTCCAACAGAGTTCGATTTAACAAATTATTTAGTTAGGGGAGTCAACCGAATTGCTTTAATCGTTTTTAAATATTCGAAACAATCTTGGTTTCACGATCAAGATATGTGGAGATTTGGTGGAATATTTAGAGATGTAAATCTTAAATTTATCCCTTTTACTCACATAGTTGACATTGATAATCGTTCTTTTTTAAGTGAAGATTATTCAACTGGAATTTTAGATTTAACGGTTAGAGTAAAAGGAAATTTAACAAATTCTTTTTTAAAGTATTCTTTAAAATTTAATGGTAATAAATTATTTGAAGAACAAAAGAATTTAACTAATGAAGAATTCTTGATTAAAAAAAGTATTACTAATATTAATCCATGGTCAAGTGAAGTACCTAACTTATATCAACTTGATATCTTTTTAGTAAAAGATAATACCTTAATTGAAGCTACAACTATTGATATTGGTTTTAGGTCAATTGAAATTAGAAATGGGATAATGCTTATTAATGGACAAAGACTTATTTTAAAAGGTGTTAATAGACATGAGTTTGAGATGCGAGTTGGCCGAGCAATAAGTGATGAAACAATTAAAGAAGACCTGCTTCTTTTAAAAGCTAATAATTTTAATGCGATTAGAACATCTCATTATCCTAACAAAGAATATTTTTATGAACTTTGTGATAAATTGGGATTTTATGTTATTGACGAAGTAGATTTAGAAACTCATGGTACATGGGGAAGTTTACAAAAAAGAGGTGGGTTTAGCACAGTTTTACCAGGAAATCATGAAGAATTTAATGATTTAATTATGGCAAAAAACGAAGCTATTTATGAAAGAGACCACAATCATCCTTCTATTATTATTTGGAGTTTAGGTAATGAAAGCAGTGTTGGAAGCGTTCTTAAAAACTCTTATAAATTCTTTAAGGAAATCGACCCTTTAAGACTAGTCCATTACGAAGGATGTTATTATAAAAAGAAATACGCCGCGTTAACCGATATTGATTCAGGAATGTATGTAACAGCAGATGACATTTCAAAAAGGTTGAAAAATCAGAAAAATAAGCCATATATTTTATGTGAATTTGAGCATTCAATGGGTAATTCAACAGGCAATTTCAAAGACTATATGAATTTAATCGATAAGTTTGACAATTATCAAGGCGGATTTATTTGGGATTTTGTAGATCAAGGAATAGTTGATGAAGTATCAAAATCAATTAGGTATGGAGGAGATTTTAAGGACCAACCAAACGATGGTGTTTTCTGTGCTGATGGTTTGCTTTTAAGTGATAGAAGTAAAACAAGTAAACTTGATACCGCAAAATATTATTATCAAGATATTAAGTTTGAAGAAGTTCCAGAAGGCATCCTTATTAAAAACACAAATTTATTTAAAGGAACAAATGATTATTATTTTAAATTGGCTTTTTATGAAAATGGAGTCTTAGCAAGCGAATCTCCTTTCGACTTACAGATTGCTCCACAAACATCCTTTGAACTTAAGTTAAATAGGGAGCATTTGTCATCTAATAAAGAACTTTTAGTTAGAATTAGTTACCACTTAAAACAAGATCAAGTTTACGAAAAGAAAGATTATGAAGTCGGTTTTTATGAATTCTTAGTAAACTCCAAATTAGAAAAAACGCCTTTATATGTTCTTAATGAAAATAATGTAAATTTAGAGTTTATTGAAAGCGGCTATAATTTTGGTGTTAATTCTTCAAATGGTGTTTCCTATTTATTTACTGGAATGGATAATTTTCATGGTGGGCTCTCTTCTTTAAGAATTAATAATGAGGAGTTTCTTGCAGAAGCTGTTAAATTGAGTTTATTTAGACCAACAACTGATAACGATGAAAATATAGCTCGTTTCTTTTTAGATAATTATATGGGAGCAACTAAAGCTAATTTCTTAATTCCAAAATTTGCAAAGTTTATGCAACCTAAAATAGGAAAAAACACTGCAAAACTAAGTTATTTTTATAGATACTTATACGGAAGTAAACCAAAGAAAGCCAAAGTCAGTTATGAAATTTTAAGCGATGGAAGTTTAAAAGTTGATTTATATATTAGAATCTCTTATCTACAATGTGCTCCTGGAGAAATCGGTTTAACCTTTAAAATACCTGAAGTAATTGAAGAATTTAGTTATTATGGTCTTGGAGAAAAAGACAATTATATCGATCGCTTTGAAAGCCAAAAACTTGGTAGATATGTTTCTAATCCTATCAATGAATACGTAAATTACGCAAAACCTCAAGAATGTGGATTACATCTTTATACAAGAGAATTAATTATAAAAGGAAAAGGCGGAAATAAACTTGGATTCTTTGCTTTGAATAACTCTTTTGCTTTCAAAGTTTTACCTTGGAGCAATTTAGAAATTGAAAACGCTCGTCATTTAGATGAATTACCAAAAATCAATTCCACTTATGTAACTATACTTTGTGCAACAAGAGGAGTAGGTGGAGATAACTCTTGGTTTAACCCTGTACATAAACAATATCGAATAAAAAATGGTGAACATTATCATTTAGAGTTTATAATTAAGAAAGTTGACTAAATAAAAGGACTTTCGATATGAATTTTGAAGATTTTAAAAACAAAATTAGAAGAAAATTACGTTCATTCCATATTGGAACATTAGGAGCTATTGTCTGTTCAGTTCAATTACTTCTTGAACTTTATTATTTCGCGTTAAACTTATTTTTAGGAAGTGGAATAAGCGATATTTCAAACATTATTTTTCTAGTTATTAATTGTTTATTCGACTTATATCTTGTTAGATATTTTATTACTGCAAAGGAGAATAATTCTTTAGCTCCTGCAAGAACTGGTATTGTTTTGCTTGTGGTTGCTAATTATGTTATTCCAGCTATAAGATCAATTCTTACATCAGTTTTTACAAATAGCGTTGGAATTACTCTATTTTCAGCAATTATTTCTGGTTTTGTTTTAGGGGTTATTTATTTCATTCTTTTGATATTAGAATTTAATCATAAAGGAAAACACAATCATTTAATAATGGCAATTATTGCTGGTCTTATGGTTGCTTTTTCATTACTTCAAGCCGGAACACTTATTGCTATGGGCGCTTTATCTTTTATTAACGCAGCCGATATGCTTTATACTTCCTTAAGCTTTATTTACTTATTATTAAGTGGCTTTGTTACTATCGGAACATCTGTAATTTTTCTTCTTTATCCAATTTTTGCAATCAGAGAACAAAGAAGAGGTTATTAGCAAATATCAGCAAAAGGATTTGGGTTTTCTATATCAATAATGTCCCTAATTGGTAGAAAAAACTCGTCAAAATAAACTAATTTCTTATTTTTATCTATTTTTAAAATTTTACCAACATAGGTATATAGATAACCATCGATATATAGTTCAAAGTTTAAAGTTGTATTAGGATATAATTTTAAAATAGTATCTATTTTTCTAGCACGTTCAATGCTTACTAAAGGACGTGCTATTTTATTTTTCTCATATAGCATCTTATTTAAATATTCTTGTTGCTCTACAAGAGAAGCAAAAGGAAGCCATTTCTTCATTCCTCTATCTGCCATAGTGAAGAAATTATAGTGTAAAAATTGTTAAAAGTTTAGACTAGAAATTAATTAATTTTTGTAATTCGAGGTTAGTAGAATGTGACACGATCTCAAGTTTAGATATAATTACAAGCTTTTGATTTATAAGAGTTAAATTCCTAGGGCTATCGCAAGAAAGTAGAAAAATTTAAAACCACACAGTTTTTGAGATGTAAAGCTGTGTGTTTTTTATTTTATGTATTGTAAAAATATACAATACAAAATATAATATAGTTGATGGAATATCCGGCTTTCGTTAAACAATATAAGCCTTCAGGAACTATAGTTAAGAAACAAGGCAAAACATTTTATGTTTATGAAGCAACATCGGTCCGCGTTCCAGGAAAAAAATATCCTAAGCAAATTATTAAAGGGAAAGTTGGCACCGTTGATCAAAATGGGTTTCATAAAATAAAGAAAATCACGATAAATATCGATGATATTAATGTTTTCGAATTTGGTTTTTCTGATTATATATATTCTTTTTTAGAAAGTTATAAAAGTAAGAATATGGCTATCCCACGAAAGGAAATTTCCAAAATATTCAAAAGTTATATCATTTATCTTTCGCCAAATTCGTACTTTTCGTTAGAAGACTTTTATACTATGCAAGAGTTAAGCGAACGCTTCAAATTAAGCACGTCCCAACAACTTGAATCAATACGAGAAATATTAGAAATTGAAAATTACAAAGAAATAGAATTCTTAAAATCATTAATAATGATTAAATCAGATAAGAAAACAATAATTCCTAAATTAACGACTGCACAAGTTAAAAGATTAGAGGAAATAGGACTTTATGAACGAGACTACAGTTTTAGACTTAAAAGCTTACGTGAACAATATTGAAGATCCAAGAAACAATAAAGGGAAAATTTACACTTTAGAGCAACTTTTAATATGTCTAATTTACGGCATTGCTTGTGGTTATGATAATGCAAGTGATATAGAAGATTTTGTTGAGGCAAATTTTAAATATTTTAATCAAAACTTTGGATTAAGATCCGTACCAAGTCATGATACATTTTCACGAGTTTTAAGAATGATAGATGTAAAAAATTTAGCTTCAGGCTTAAGCAATTTCTTATCAGAAAAATACCCAGAAAAATATAAGCAATACGGAGGAAAAAAGTACTCCATATAGATGGTAAAGGGATTAAAGCAAGCACTAATAAATGTGGCGGACAGGATACTGTATACTTTATGAATTCGCGTTATGAAGGACATACAATCTCTCTGTATACCGAAAAAATTGACGACAAAAAAACGAAATCACTGCAATTCCCAAATTTTTAGATAATTTTAATCTTGAAGAGTGCATAGTGACAATTGATGCTATTGGTTGTAACTCAACTGTATTAAGTACAATTTTGGCTAATAAAGGTAGTTTTCTAGTACCTGTGAAAGAAAACCAAAAAATATTATATAAAGCCATATTGAATGAAGTCGAAAAGTTAATAGCTTCTGGCAAAATTAAAGAACTAGATCAAGCGTCTTTGACTAGAAAAAATCATGGAAGAATTGAGGAAAAGAATGCTTATTTATTAAGGGATACTGAGTTTATTTTTAAGGACGAAAAGATGCCAAAAATTTTTAGAAAAATAGGGACAATTTTATACATTGAAAATATTGTAGAGACAAAAATAAAGAATGAATGGTGTCGTACTGAAAACAAAACTTTTGCCATAACTAATTTAACGAATTTAAGCTGTGAAAACTTACTCGAAATAAAAACATCCCATTGGTCAATTGAATCAAGTCATTGGCTGTTAGATGTTCAATTTAACGAAGATAGACATACTGCTAGAAAAGACAATGCTGCTTCAAACTTTTCTGTTCTTAGAAGATTTGTCATAGCGTTAAAAGATGCTTTAAAGAATAGCGATACAAATTTCAAAAACTTAACTATGCATAAGTTCTTCATTATGAACTCATTTAATTTCTCAAAAATTGAAAAAATGTTATTCACTTATGATGTCCAGTAAGTTTTAGCATGCAAAAAATACTGATTCTAAAGCTCAAATTCTATTAAAAAAGCATATTACTTCAATAATAAATGGCAAAACGCCATTTTTTTAATCAACTTGAACGAGTGATGTTTTCTTGCGAACGCCCTATAAATTCCTGTTTGTTTTAATTTTCAATTAAGAAATTTTCGATATAATTAGAAACGGTATGAGATTATTTGTTTTTGATATTGATGGCACTTTAATTAACAATCATAAGATTGAATTAAAAGAGAACTTAAAAAATAGATTAAATGAAATATTAAAAAGAGGCGACGTAATTGCTATTGCTAGTGGGCGTCCATATGCTGGAATTATTCAAATTATCAACCAACTTGATGAAGGTAAGAAGTTTTTACTATGTGCAAACGGTAATTTAATTACCGACGTAGATGGCAATGAGCTATATAAATGTGGAATAAAGATTGAGGAATATTATAAATTTGTTGAAAGACATCCTAAAATTTTCAAAAATCGAGCTTCTAATATTTATTGTTATACCAATAGTCATATTGGTTATTTAAAAAATAATTTGTGGATTAAAGCTGAAGAAAAAGCTAATGGAGATTTTAAAGGGATTAACTTAAAGAAACATCCTCTACCTAATGACTATATAATTTTAAAATTTATGATTGCTTCTCTTCCTAGAAGAAGTAAAACCTTCGATGAAAAAGAAATAACTGAAGAAGAAAGATCTAAGTTTAATGTATTAAGAACTTCAGATTTCTTTTTAGAGTTTATCAATAAAAATAGCGACAAAGCTAATGCCGCCGAATTTTTAAAGAACTATCTTGGAATCGATGATAAAGACGTTTATACCTTTGGCGATAGTGGAAACGATGTTGAAATGATTAAACGTTTTAATGGCGTTGCTATGGGAAATGCAAGTCAAGATTGTAAAGATGTGGCTAAATTTATTACAAAACATGTTGATGATGATGGAATAATTTATGCACTTGATAATTTTGTTAAATAGTTTTGTAGATTTGACTATTAAGAAATTTTTTAAGAGTTAAATAAATCTATTGTAAAAATTTATCTAAGTGATTTAGTAAAATTTATTTCTTTGACAGCAATTAAATATAACCATTTAGTCAAAAAACTTTTCTGTTTTTGAGTGAAGGTGACGATACAAAACTTTCTAGTCGGATATATATTTTTGAGAAATAAGTGGTTTTTGCAGAGATATTTTGTAGTTTTAAGTCGTTTTGAATAAATTAAAAAGAGTCTTTCGTTTATTGAAAGACTCCTTAATGACGTTTGCTAATAGTTTTTATTATCAGTTAGTATTTTAGATTACTTTACTAACTGCGCCAGCTAAGATGCCAGGGCCAACATGAGTGCCGACTGATAAAGAAAGTGGGTTCATCTCGATGTTTTCTGGATTCACACCAATTGCTGCAGCGAATTCTTTTCTAAATTCAATAGCTTCTTCAAGATTATGACTATAGGCAACTGCAATGACAATTTTATCCTTTGGAACATCCTTAAATTTATTCTTTAAATCATTTAATATAGCATCAATAATGATTTGCTTAGCTTTTTTAGTTCCGATAGCTTTTTTATAAGCATCGAGTTTTTCTCCATAAATACTTAAAACTGGCTTTATGTGTAATGCTGAACCTAAAGCAGCGCCTGCAGGAGTGACTCTGCCGCCTCTTTTAAGATATTTTAAGGTATTAACCATAATGTAAATTGTTGATTCATGAGCTTCCTTTTCAAGAATTTGAACAATTTCTTCTGAGGTTTTTCCTTCTTTAACTAAACGAATAGCATCACGAACTGACTGTTTTAGAGTGACGCTAATACGATGATTATCAACAACAAATACTTTTCCTGGGTAGGATTGAGCAAGACTTTTTGCATTGTTGCATTCTTCGCTTAATCCGCTACTCATTGGAATTTGAATAATTTGGTCGTAAGTTTTTAATAATTCGTCCCAAAGTTCAATAAGTTGTCCTGGGGCTGGTTGAGAAGTGTGGACTTCTGCATTACTTTCTAATAATGTATAAAATTCATCTTCGGTGAGATCAACCCCTTGAAACTTAGTTTCACCGTTAATGATAACAGGCATTTTAACAATAAAGATGTTATACTCCTTAGCTTCTTCTTTGGTGAAGCCGGCGTTATCATCTGTTACAATTGCGATTTTCATGAGTTCATTCCTCCATGAAAATGAGTTTAGCATAACGAAAATGAAAGATAAATCTAGTATAAAAAACTAGATAAAGGAACATTGTTGACTATTTTAAAGAAAAAATGGTGTTTAATTGATAGTTTACAATGCTATAATTTTTGCGAGCAAAAAGGAGAGAAAGTATGCCATTTTATTTTAAAAGAGGCGATTTAGTTGCAACAGAATGTGATGCAATTATTAATGCTAGTAACGTCAATTTAAAAATGGTCGAAGGTGTCGGGAGGGCTATTTTTCATAAGGCTGGCGATAAGGAATTAACTAACGCCTGTAAACAAATTGGTCACTGTGACGTTGGAGCAGCAGTGATGACTCCAAGTTTCAATTTAACAAATGCTAAAGCAATTATTCATGCAGTTGGTCCAATTTATATTAATGGAAAACACGGTGAAGAAAAGAATTTAAGAAAAGTCTATCGCTCAGTTTTTAAGATTGCTCTTGAAAACAACTTTAAAACCCTCGCTTTCCCCCTCTTAAGCGGTGAATTCAATTATCCTTTAAGAGAATGCTACGAAATTGCTGAAGATGAAATCAAAAACTTCTTAAAAGATCATAAAGATTTTAAGATTTATATGATTTTGTTTAAAAACTTCCCTGAAAACGTTAGTGAAGATGAACAAACACGTTTATCTAAATTTATATTAAATAATTTCAAGACAAACGCTAACGTAGGCTTTAAAACGATTAATAAAAGCAATGAAAGTTTTGTTAATGTAATTCGAGAAATTCAAAAAGAAAAGAACATCACTGATGAAGATTTAGCTTATAAGAGCAATTTCACTCCTGAAGATTTAGAAAAGATATTAACTTTACAAAACATTTTACCTACAAAGAATATCTGTTTTGCTTTGTCGGTTGGACTTGAAGCTAATAAAGAAGAATTTATTAGAATAATTAATTCTATTGGATTTGATTCGATTAAAGATGATATGACAGGACTTGTTACAGCCTATTATTTAGATAAAAAAGATTATGATGTTTTTAAGATAAATCGAGTCTTGTTTAATTACGACGTTAGACCTTTAGGGTTATAAATTATATTTTATCTATAAAATATAAATAGAGTGGTATTTGGTAAAAAATACCATTTTTATTTGCTTGTAATTTATTAACAAAGATATCTAACTTTGCTAAAATAAAAAAGCCGATAGGTATATAGGAGGATATTATGGCAAGATTTACATTACCAAGAGATGTCTACTATGGATGCGGTTCCTTAGCAGAATTAAAATCTTTAAAAGGTAAAAAAGCTATCGTCGTTACTGGCGGTCACTCTATGAAAGCAAGTGGCTTCTTAGACAAAACAGTTAATTATTTAAAAGAAGCCGGATTTGAAGTTGAAACATTTGAAGGTGTTGAACCAGATCCATCAATTGAAACAGTTATGAAGGGTGCAGAAGCAATGAGAAAATTCAAACCAGATTGGATCGTTGCTATTGGTGGAGGTTCCCCAATTGATGCTGCAAAAGCTATGTGGGCTTTCTATGAACATCCAGATACCACATTTGAAACTCTTTGCACACCATTCTCATTCCCACATTTAAGAGAAAAAGCAAGATTCTGTGCTATTCCATCAACCAGTGGAACTGCAACCGAAGTTACAGCTTTCTCTGTTATTACTGATTATGCAAAAGGTATCAAATATCCATTAGCAGATTTTGAAATTACACCAGATGTCGCAATCGTTGATCCAGATATCGTCAGAGGCTTACCACAAAAACAAGTCGCTTTCACTGGTATGGATGCTATGACACATGCTATCGAAGCTTATGTCTCAACACTTGCTACACCATTCACTGATCCATTAGCACTCAAAGCTATCAAAATGATCAACACATCATTAGTTGATTCATACAACAATCCAAATGGAAAAGGTAGAGAAGAAATGCACTATGCTCAATGCTTAGCTGGTATGGCATTCTCAAATGCTTTACTTGGTATCGTCCACAGTATGGCTCACAAGACTGGTGCTGCTTTCTCAACTGGTCATATTCCACACGGATGTGCTAATGCAATGTATCTCCCACACGTTATCGAATACAATGCAAATAATGAAAGAGCAAGAGATAGATATGCTCAAATCGCTCAAACATTAGGTATTGAAGGCGAAACAGCAAGAGAACAAACACAAGGTTTAATCAACAGATTACACGAATTAAATCATTTATTAGGTATTCCTCAATCAATGCAAGAATTCGGTGTTGAAGAAAAAGAATTCAAAGAAAAACTTAAAACAATTGCTCACAACGCAGTTGGTGATGCTTGTACAGGAAGTAACCCAAACCCAATTGATGATGAAAAGATGGCAGATCTCTTTGAATGCTGCTACTACAATAAACCATATAAATTCTAATAAGATTTATTGTTAATAATTGAAGTGTCAGATTTATTCTGACACTTTTTCTTTGATATTTTTCTTAACTATTTAAATAAGAAAAATTGTTATAAAATTTAAATATGGCAAAAAGAACCATAAAAGTTGGAAATATCGTTTTAGTAAAAGATGATATCGGAAACGAAAAAGTTGCTCGCGTTTTAAATATATCTAGAAGAAGCGAAAGTGCGATTGTAATGTTTTTAAATTCGGCTTTCGAAGATTTAAATATGGAAACTGTTAGCTTGCTAAACTGTTCTTTATATGAAAATAGAAAAGTAGAATAAAAAACGGGGTTTTGCAAGGTTTTTAAATAAAATTCAAGATATTGGAGGTATAGAAATGATTGAATTTAGATATGACACACAATTATTAATTGAAGGTAAAAACTTAAGTGAAGAAGCAATTAACGAATATTTTAACACTCATTTTAAAGGTGATTGCTTACTTGCAGTTGGTGATGACACTTTAATTAAAATTCACTATCACACCAATGAACCATGGAAAGTTTTGGAATACTGTGCTAGCCTTGGCGAAATTTATGATATCGTTGTTGAAGATATGGATAGACAAGCTAGAGGATTAAAAGGGTAATTTAAACCAAATTTGCGTTTGTTTAATTTATTGGGGGAGATTCATTTTCATAAAATAATTTATGATTGAGATTAAGAATTTAACAAAAACTTATAAAGTAAAAAAGGGGAATGATGTTCAGGCATTAAAACACATTTCTTTAAACTTTCCAGAGAAGGGATTAGTTTTTATTGTTGGGAAATCTGGATCTGGAAAATCTACGCTTTTAAATTTAATAGGAGCTTTAGATTCTTTTGATGATGGCGATATAATTGTTAATGGTCAAAGCATTAAAAATTTAAAAGAGCCTCAGTTAGATTCTTATAGAAACACTTGTCTTGCCTTTGTTTTTCAAGAATTTAATCTTCTCAATGAATTTAGCATTAAAGAAAACATATCTTTGCCACTAGAATTACAAAACAAACAGATTAGTGATGAGGAAATAGAAGATTTATTAAAAAAAGTAGATTTAGAGGGCTATTCGAGTAGAAAACCAAACGAATTATCAGGCGGGCAAAAACAAAGAGTAGCAATAGCTCGAGCCTTAGTTAAAAATACCAATATAATTTTAGCTGATGAACCTGGTGGCTCTTTAGATAATGAAACTGGAAAACAAATTTTCCAAATACTAAAAGATTTAAGCAAAGAAAAATTAATAATTGTTGCTTCCCATAATATTGAATTTGCAAATTTGTATGGTGACAAAATTATTGAATTAAGTTTTGGTGAAATAAAAGAAATAGTAGAACCTAATAAAAAAGAAAAAGTTTTATTATCAAAAGGAGAATCTTTTAATATTGAAGATATCCTTAAATTAAAAGAGCAATTTAAAGATAAAGAACTTATTCTTACTGAAAAAGGCGTAGTAATCAAGGAAGAAAAGATTGAAGAGAAAAACGCTGAAGAAGTGCTTGAAAAAAACGAGGCAAAAACAGGCAAGTTTTTGCAATTTATTAAATCAAAATTACCTTTAGCAAAAGCAATTAAAATTGGCATAACTTCTTTTAAAGCTAAACCTATTAGACTTGCATTTACTGTTTTACTTTCTTTTTTATCGTTTTCACTTTTTGGCTTTTCTAGTGCTATAGCCAATTATAATAAAATAGATATTGTTTATAATAATATAGTTTCAGACAATATTAGTTACTTTCAAATAGACAAGGAAATAAATAGTCTCGGCTCCTATATCTATTCTGACCTCAATAATTCTGATATAGATAGACTAAATAATGATTTTGAAATTGAAAGTGATGCTGTTTTTTCTTTTAATCAATTTTTAAATCAGAATTTGTTATTAAAGGAGTTGCCTGGAACACGCTCCTTTAATGATTTTGTTTATGTGAGTGATAAAAAACTATCTGAATTAGGCTTTTCTGTTTTGGCAGGTAAATACCCAAGCGAAAGCAATGAAATTGCCATCACAGACTATGAGTTTGAGTATTTTAAAAAAGTTGGAATTATCACATATGATGAAGAATACGAAGAAGTAGTATTAGAGAGCGAATCAATTAACAATCCATCTGATGTTTTAAATAAATTAGTTGATTTTGACGGGGATTTTTATAGAATTTGTGGAATTATTAATACTAATGTCACTACTAAATATCCTGAACTAATAAATGATATCTTTAACTTAACATCAGAGCAAATGGCACAAATTGAAGAAGACTTTGAATTGTCGAGCACACTAAACTCATATCATGATTTGATAAGTAATACATATGCAAATAGCATATTTGTTTCAAAGCAGCTATATGAACAATATTTAGACTATTATGGATTTAATAGGGATGTAAGTGACTTTAGTATTCAATTAGATGATGAAGATAATGAAGGCAAAATTGACATTTATTTTTTTGCTTCTAGTTCTAAAAATAAAGAAATAATCCAATTTTTTGATAATCAAAAACAATCGATTGATCAAGGCGAAATCGTTTTACCAATTTCGTTTAAATATATGTACGCTAAATTTGATGAAAGTTTGCCTTTGAAAGATAAAGATAAAGCGAGAACAATTTTTTCTTACCAACTTGATAATAACAATGCATGGATTAAACAAGTAGAATCAGTTAACTTTTCGGACTTATCAGATTTTAAAGAACGTGGAATAAATTCATATATTTTTACATACGCAACTGAGAACTTGCCTACTGGAAGTCTTTTTGAAGAATTTTGTATTGATTTTTATAAGATTAAAAACGGGAATTCATATAATGAATATGAAGGCGTTATTGATGATGACATGAAAAGATATGCCTACTATGTTTTTATTGCAGATTTTGGAAGCATAGATAGAAATAAATTTGATGGGAGAGTCGAGGAGGAAATTTTAAATTATTTAGGTAGCAGCAGCACTAGAAATTTGTTTGGTGGTTTGACTTACTCAAATTTATTAGATGATTTCAATAACTATTTAATTTCTAATTATGGCACTGATGAAAGCATAGAAATTGATATATCTTCACAAAAAAATCATAGTAATGTTGAAGTGCCAGACACATTAACTTTAGTTGGCTATTATTTAGACAATGAGAACGAAGTCGGAGCAATTGTTTCTGATGATTTTTTCGAAACATTTGTAATTCCCGAAGAAAGAAATTTTGAATATGTTTATGCTCAAATAAACGATAGGAATTCTCTCAAATTGTTGATTGAAGATTCTTACAATCAAGAGAATGATGAACGTTTTTCTTTAGTTAACAGCACAATGCGCGACTTAAATAAATATGATGGTTTGTTTAATTTACTTAAGAATATTTTCGTAATTGTAGGCGCAGGCTTATGTATTTTCTCATTATTGATTTTTATGAATTTCATTTCGGCTTCAATTGTTAATAAGAAAAAAGAAATTGGCATTTTAAAATCACTTGGAGCAAGAAACTTCGATGTATTTGAGATCTTCTTTGTTGAAGGATTTGTGGTTGCAATATCTAATTTTGTTTTAAGTGTGATAGCCACATCTATCGCAATTTTATGCCTAAATACGTATTTATCCTCGATATTAAATATTTCTGGCAGTATTTTTATTTTCGGGTATTTAGAAATTTTTATTTTAATTGCTCTTTGTCTAGTTAGTTCAGTTATAGCCACTTTATTACCAACCTATTTTATTTCAAGAAAGAAACCTATTGAAGCAATAAATGATAAGTAAATAAAGGTCTTTAAATTTAATTTAAAATATATAAAAAACATTATTTTTTTGCTTTTAAAATATTTATTTTTAACGACTAAAATACTATACTTTTAACGTAAAAAGGAGAAATAAGGATTATGTATAAGATTGTTAGAAAGCATGTATTCAATCCTACTGAAACCTTACTTGAGATCGAAGCTCCAGCTGTTGCAAAGAAAGCACAACCAGGACAATTTATCATCTTAAGAGTTGATGAAATGGGAGAAAGAATACCTTTAACTGTTGGTGGATATGACAGAGAAAAAGGAACTGTTACTATTATTTTCCAAATAGTTGGTGCTTCCACGTTTAAATTAAACCAATTAGAAGTTGGCGATTGTTTACACGATTTTGTTGGACCACTTGGTAGACCAACCGAATTAACTGGAGAAAAAGTTTGTGTTGTTGGTGGTGGTTTAGGAACAGCTATCGCTTATCCAATTGCTAAAGCTTTCCACGATGAAGGAAAAGATGTTACAGCAATTGCTGGATTTAGAAATAAAGATTTAATCATTTTACATGATGAATTTTCTGCTGCTGCTCCAGGCAAATATATTGAAATGACAGACGATGGAAGTAACGGAAACAAAGGTAATGTTGTTGTACCTCTTGAAAAATTACTTTCTGAAGGAACAAAGTTCGACAAAGTAATTTGTATTGGACCTGTTATTATGATGAAATTTGTCACTGAATGCTGTAAAAAATATGGTGTTCCAGAATGTGTTTGTTCAATGAACCCAATTATGATTGATGGAACAGGAATGTGTGGTTGCTGCAGACTTACTGTTGGTGGTGAGACTAAATTTGCTTGTGTTGATGGTCCTGATTTTGATGCTTATAAAGTTGATTTTGATGAAGCAATGCAAAGAGGCACTATGTATAAAGCATTTGAAAAGAAAGCTTATGAAGAAGCAAAGTGCAATCTTTTCAAAAAGGAGGCTAAATAATTATGTATAAAGAATATAAGCCAAACATGGCTCCTAAGAAAAATCCAATGCCATCTCAAGATCCAAAAGTAAGAGCACACAACTTTAAAGAAGTTGCTGAAGGATATACTGCAGAAATGGCAATCGATGAGGCAAAAAGATGCTTAGGATGTCCAAATAAACCATGTGTTGCCCATTGTCCTGTAAATATTAATATTCCTGATTTCATTCACGAAGTTGCTTTAGGAAATTTTGAAAGAGCATACGAGATTATTTCTGAATCAAGTTCTTTACCTGCAGTTTGTGGTAGAGTTTGTCCTCAAGAAACACAATGTGAAATGAAATGTACAAGAGGGTTAAGACCAGGAAGTGAACCTGTTGCAATTGGCCGTCTTGAAAGATTCGTTGCAGATTGGCACAATGCTAACTTCAAAGGCGAAATTAAAAAACCAGTCTCTAACGGACATAAAGTTGCTGTCATTGGTTCTGGCCCATCTGGCCTTACCTGTGCTGGCGATCTTGCTAAAAAAGGTTATGATGTTACTGTTTTTGAAGCATTACATTTAGCTGGTGGCGTTTTAGTTTATGGTATTCCTGAATTCAGATTACCAAAATCAATCGTTCAAAAAGAAGTTGATGGTCTTAAGGCTTTAGGCGTTAAAGTTGAAACTAATATGGTTATCGGAAGAGTCATTACTATTGATGAACTCTTAAAAGAATATCATTTTGAAGCTGTATTTATTGGTAGTGGTGCTGGCTTACCAAGATTCTTAGGAATTCCAGGCGAAAACCTTAAAGGTGTTTACTCAGCAAATGAATATTTAACAAGAACAAACTTAATGAAAGCATATCGTGACGATAGCGATACACCTATTGAACACGCTAAAAATGTTGCTGTTGTTGGTGGTGGTAACGTTGCAATGGATGCAGCAAGATGCGCATTAAGACTTGGTGCTGAACACGTTTATATTGTTTATCGTAGAAGTCTTGAAGAACTTCCAGCAAGAAAAGAAGAAGTTGAACACGCTATGGAAGAAGGCGTTGACTTCCAACTCTTAAATAATCCAGTTGAACTTATCGGAGATAAAGAAACTGGTTTAGTTTCTAAGATGAAAGTCGAGAAAATGGTTTTAGGAGAACCAGATGCAAGTGGTAGAAGAAGACCAGTTGGAACCGGTGAATATAGAGAAATTGAAGTTGATTGTGTTATTGATGCAATCGGAACAACTCCAAATCCATTAATTAAACATACAACTGAAGGATTAGAAACAAACCCACACGGATGTATTATTACAAAAGGTGAATCTGGTTTAACTTCTAGAGATCACGTCTATGCTGGTGGTGATGCTGTTACTGGAGCTGCAACTGTTATTCTTGCAATGGGTGCTGGTAAACATGCCGCTAAAGCAATTGATGAAGAACTCATGGGCAAGTAAACTATCGTAAATTAATATAAATATTTAAAATTAAAGGCGCTCAACTATGAGCGCCTTTTGTTCTACTTATTTGGCGGAGAAAGCGAGATTCGAACTCGCGCTAGGCGTTAACCTACTTTCAGTTTTCGAAACTGATCCCTTCAGCCGCTTGGGTATTTCTCCGTCGCCTTTAAATTATACATTTAAGATTCATTCATTTCTATTAAATAATGGCTTTATCTTGTAAGTGTCGAAAGCAATGATAATGTATAAACATAGAGTAATTCTTAAACAAATATGAGAAAGAGACAGTTTATAGTTATGGTAAAACATAGCAAAAATATACTAATTTGATACTAAAAAATTACTTTTTAATGAAAATAACGAGTATTTGCAGGGTTTTATAAAATTTTATTGACTTTTATAAAACTGTTAAATCTTTAAACTACTTAGTTGAAACAGCATTTAATAGTTCCTCTTTCTAAGATTCTTATCTCTTAAATTAGATCTAAAAAATGCGAAAACGAAAAATCCTTTTGGTCAAAATTATGCGAAAATAAAAAATCTTTTTGCTTATTATTATGCGAAAATGAAAAATCTTTAAGTATGAAGTTTAATGAAACTTGGTGTTTAATTCTTTTATTTTATTTATATCTGCTTTTGGTTTTCTATTAAAATTAAATAAGCCATTTACTTCTTGCTCAACATCTGTAAGTTGAGTTAAGCAATAACCTCTAATTTCTTTTAGATCATATATAGCATCCATTAGAGAAGATAACTTTTTAAGATATTCTTCTTCATTAAGAACACTATTTCCATACCCCCAACCTTTGTTCTTGTCTTTATCGTAGGCGATTCCACCAAACTCAGTAAGCATAAGTGGTGCATCTTGATTAACTTCAAATTCTGTAGCAAACATAAGTTTTGTTTCGTTTGCTTTTACTTTTGTGTAATCCTTTTTATTTATCAAATTGATACTTTCTTTATATAGATTATAGATTTTATCATATGTTTCTTCATAATTATGGAAAGATATTATGTCGCTTGTTGTATGTTCCCATCCATCATTAGAAATAACTAAGCGAGAACCTTTTATATGATTCTTAACTAGTTTATATAAAGAAGTAACTTCGCTTGCCTCTTCTTTATCTTTTGCTATTTCATTAACTCCCCAAGATTCATTAAATATTACATATGCAACTATAGAAGGCGAGTTAAAGTGGTCATCAATTTGATTAATAAGCTCTCTTTTTGCATTTGTAATCATTTCATATGAATAAGCGTGAGGAGAAGGCATTTCTTGCCAAAGCAATAAGCCTAATACATCACAATAATAATAAAAGAGTGGAGATTCTATTTTTTGGTGTTTTCTTAATCCATTAAAACCACATTCTTTAATTAATGTTAAGTCATTAATGAACTCGTCTTCGCTTCCTGTGTAATATGTTTTTGAAAAGTATCCTTGATCAAGAACCAATTTAAAGTAAGTGTCTATATCGTTCAGATATACATGCCTATTTTTAATATTAATTTCGTTAAAACCAAAATAAGTTGTAACTACGTCTGAGATTTTGTTATCAACACTAATGGTCAAAACAACATCATATAAAAAAGGAGAATATGTGGACCATGGGCGAATATCTTCATGGCTTAAGTTTAAAGTTAAAGATGAAGACGTATCTTTAAGGCTAAAATCACTGTTAGATATTTCTTTTCCTTCAAACAATATTTTTACGTTTAACTTGAGCGATTTATTTGCTGAGAAATTATTCAATAAAACATCAAGTTTAACTAAATTCTCTTTAAAGCTAGGGTAAAATTTGAAATTTTTAATATAGAATTCATTAAGTGATTCTAGATAAACATCTTTCCAAATTCCGCTTGTCTCTTCATAAAAACATTCAAATGGATATTTCTTCCAAGTTTGTTTTCCTCTAATTTGATCTGCGTTTTGTTTGTCAACAATCCTTAAAGTTATATTGTTACCGCCAACTTCAACATAAGGAGAAATATCTACATTAAATGAATCATAAGCACCTTTATGATTTGCAACATATTTCCCATTAATAAATAAGTTACACTCATAATCAACACCTAGAAAATGAAGAAGAAGATGTGGTATAACTTTTTCTAACTTTATAGTTTTGTGATACCAAATGACGTCACAATGTTTTTTATTATTAATTCCTGAAGCTTCTATTTGATATGGGTATGGAACTATAATAGTGCCTTTTTTTGGAAAAGATTGGTACCACTTTTCAATCATTCCTTCATCAAAAAAGTCAAAAGCAAATTCCCACTCACCATTTAATAGTTCATATGAAGAACGATAGACTTGTGGATTAGGATGATTTTTATGATAAGAAAGTGTGTGTTTCATATTATGCCTCTGGATTATTTACGTATTGATTTGTTGTTTTTCCTGTATGTTTTTTAAACCATGAATAGAAATATTCTTCAGTAGAAAAACCTAATATCTTAATGATTTCAGTTGATTTAACTCCATCTAAAAGAAGTTTCTTAACTAAATTTAAACGAGCATTATCTAAATCTTTGATTGGATTAACAAAGAAGAACTGCTTATAAAGAATATTAAAGTAACTTAAAGAAAAGTTTGCTTTTTTAGCAAGTTCTTGAACTGTAAGATGAGAAGGATCTTGATACATATCATACCTAATTTGCTCAAATTTATCTTTAATATCATTAGTATAGTTAGTATTTGAACCGAGTTTCTTATGATGGATTAAACTACTTAGTTTAATGAATAGACCAAGCATTTTATAATCCATTACTGATTCTAATTTAATTGGATTACGATAGTAGTCGTATATCTCTTTAAATAAATCACCTAAAACTTTAGAATTTGTAGGTTGCATAATTGAATTTTGAGGAATTTTTAATTCTTCAAATAAAGAATTATCAAAACACTCAAAGTCAATGTAGTCGTGATTTATTCGCATTGTATCGCTTTCAAAAAGTTGAGGAGTTTTAGGAGAATACAAAATGCAAGACCCCGGCGTTGCATCAAAAACCTTGCTATTTATAGTTATTTTTACAGTACTGTAAAAATGAAATAGAATGTAACGAGGACTCCCCTCTGGTCTAACTATTGAGAAATCTCCCTGTTCAATAATCTTGCTTCCTGCGTAATGTAATTTAAAATTCATACTTTATGATTACTATTATATATTTTTATTTTATATATGCGAATTTTTAAATATAAAAAAATCATATATCAAATTTAAAAAAACATATCATAGTTCTATACTATTTATATATTATAAGGTTAAATTATGAAAGCGCTTTCAAGAATTTTGTTTTAAGACTTAAAAATCACAAAAAGAAAAATAACATAGACAGCGAAAAATTGCATAAAAGACTAAAAACGCTTGCCTTATAATAAAATCAACCTTAATGGAGGTATATCAATAAATGAAAAGAAAATTAGCTTTATTAATAGCTTTACCAATAACTTTATTAAGTTTAGCAAGTTGTGGAAATAATGGTGGTGATCCAACACCAGATGAAGATGAAAATTTAACAGGTGAAGGTGCTAATATATCTTTCTTTGGGTGGGGAAGTAATGAAGAGCAAGCTAATTTTAAGCAATTAGTTAATTATTATAACGAGCATAACGATAAGGATATACATGTAACTTATAGTGCGACAGATTCTAGTAACTATTTAGTTACGTTACAAAATAGAGCGGAAAACTTACCTGATGTTTTCTATATGCCAGATTATGCTTTCTATACATGGGCAGCAAGTGGAAGATTAATGAGACTGGATGATTCCACAAGTAAACTATCCGTCAGTGAAGATGAACTTGAACCTATTTGGGACAAAGCTGTTGATATGTATAGATTCGATAGAAATTCTTTAACTTTAGGAAGTGGAGACCTTTATGGCTTACCTAAAGATTTAGGTCCTTATACTCTTGTATATAATAAAGATTTATTAGAACAATGCATTGAATCTAGTGGTGGAAAGCTTTCTTTACCAAGTGCAACTAAGCCAATGACATTTACTGAATTTAGTGAATATTGTGCTGCAATCCAAACAGAACTTGATAAACTTTCACCAGATACTAAAAAATATGCAGTAAGCAGCTATGAAATTATGCCTGCTGTATATTCTAATAATAGTGATTTCTATAAAGGTGATGATAAACGTACTTCTAATGTTTCAGATCCTAATTTTTATAACGCAATTCAATTTATTGCTGATTTAAATTTGAAATACAAAGCTATGCCTTCGGCAGCAGAACAAACTTCAACTAATGGATTTGTTAGATTTCAAAGTGGGAACTGTGTTTTTACGAATATGGGTCCATGGGATATGACAAGCTTCTGGAATCTTGATTTCGATTTTGATGTTATTCCTGTTGCAAAAGGTGATGGAGCTGATGCAAAATCAACTGCTTGGGTAGGTAGTGTTGCTTATTGCGTTTCTGCAAAGTCTAGAAACAAAGCAGCATCTTTAGACTTTATTAAGTTCCTTTCATTAAGCGAAGAAAGTAATAGGATGAATTATGAACTTGGTCAAGCTATGCCTAATATTGAAGAAATGGCAAAAAGCGATTTTGTTAATAATGTCGGAATAGATGATACTGCAAAGCAAAGACCAGCTAATAAACAACTTTTTGTAGATATAGTAAGTGGAGATAACCCAGAGATTGGTGGCTATAACCGTGCTGCATATTTCTGCCCATCATCTGCACCTTATGATAACTTGCTTGATAGTTTGAATGATGTTTGGACTGGTAAAGAAACAGCACAAAAATGGGCAAGTCATTATGATGCAACCTTTCAAAAAGATTTGGATGATGCCTACGAGTTCTTTTAATATTTTATGAAACAAAATAAAATAGTTGAGTTTTGCAAAGATTTTAGTAGAAAGAAGATTTCTTTAAGACAAAGAGAAGAGTTTACTGCTTATTTATTTGTTCTTGTTCCAATTATTGGCTTTTTGATTTTTAGCTTAGCTTCAATTGTCTATAGTTTCTATTATGCTTTTACAAACTTCAATCCAATTCTCGGTATTAGTAAATGGGTTGGTTTCGATAACTTTGTAGATTTGTTTCACGATCCTAAATTTATTGATGCTTGCATAAATACAGTTATTTTACTTGCAAGTATTCCTATTGGAGTGACGCTTGGTTTACTTTTAGCTGTGTATCTAAAAAAATTAGCTCATGGCTCGATGCTATTAAGTTTACTTTATTACTTACCAGCTGTTACCAGTGCAGTTGCAATAAACGTCATCTTTAATTACATTTTTAAAGGTGACTTTGGTATTTTAAACGAAGTTTTAGGAATTAATCTTTATTGGATATCTGAAGATGATGGCGGATTAGTCAAGATAGCTATAATTATCAAAAATGTATGGGCATCTATCGGATCAACTATGATCTTATATTTGTCAGGTTTAAATAATATTCCTAATGAATATTATGAAGCGGCCGATGTAATGGGTGCGTCTAAACGGCAACAATTAGTAAACATTACAATTCCTATGTCTAATCCAACAACTTTTTATGTTCTTGTTACAGGAATTATTGGTGGACTTCAATCCTATGCAGATTCACAAATTCTTGCACAAGGTGTTAGTGGTGGGCGAACAATAGTTTACTATATTTGGACTTATGGAATTGGCGATAATGCTGACTATGGTTTAGCCTCAGCAGCCAGTGTATTTTTAGCACTTATTATCATTGCTTTAAGCATTATTCAATTTTCGAGAAATAAAATGTTTAAGAAGGTTAGGTAAAAAATATGGTTAAAGAGATATTAGAAAATAAAAATAATCAGATGCCTTCAAATATGCCTAACTTTTCTAGAAAGAAATATTTGGCAGAAAAATATGGTGGGAAAGTTTGGTTTATAATTTGCACTCTTATTGTTGTTTTTGGAGCTTTTATAATGGTTTTCCCTTATTTATGGATGTTTTTAAGTGCGCTTAAAACGCCTTTAGAAGCAGTTCGTGTTCCTATGACTTTCTTCCCAACAGATCCTAATTGGGGAATATTTACTGAAGTTTTTACTGCTGAAAAGTTAAATTTTTTCAATAGTATGAAAAACACTCTAATTATTGAGGTTTTAGTTATTACTGTAGGAACTTTCTTCTCAACGTTATGTGCATTTGCTTTTGCAAAGATGAATTTTAGATTTAAGAAAACAATTCTTATTATCTTAATGACATCGATGATGATTCCTTATGCAGCGGTTATGTTACCTCAATATCGTACTTTTATGAGTATGGGATGGGTTGCAAGTGATAATTGGTTTATGAACTTATTGCCACTTATTGTTCCGGGTTTATTTGGAAATATTTCAATGACATTCTTCTTAATTACTGCAATGCAAACAGCAATTAATGATGCAATTGTTGAAGAAGCAAAAGTTGAAGGATGTTCATGGTTTAGAATTTATTGGTCAATTGGCTTACCTTTAGCACGTCCAGCAATAGCTGCTCAAATAATCTTTTGGTTTGTTGGTATTTGGAATGACTACTTTGCACCATCTATTTATCTAACAAGTCCAGATAGTTGGACGCTTCAAGTAGCTATTCAACTTTTAACAAGTGGCACTGATAATTCAGATTTACCTTTACTTTTTGCTAGTTCCTTTTTAAGCTCAATTCCTACAATTATCATCTTTATACTTTGTAGAAAGATGTTCATAAATATGAATGCAAATAGTGGAATTAAGGGGTGATTCATATGTATTCAAATCCACTAAAAGTTAAGAATGCTGTTTACAATAAATTCGGTGATCCGTTTGTTTTAAGATTTGATGGAACATATTATCTTTACCCAAGTGGCGATAATACAACAAATGAAATCTTTTGTTATACATCTAAAGATTTAGTTCATTTTACTTTTGCTGGAAGTGTTGCAAAAGATGATGTGCTTCATGATGCTTTTGCTCCTGAAGTGATATATAAAGATGGAACTTTTTATTTAATTACTTCTCCTGGTGGTAATGGCCATTATTTATATAAAGCTTCATCGCCATTAGGACCTTTTACAAGAGTTAGTGACAATATCAAAAACATGATAGACGGCTCATTCTTTTTAGATAAAAATGACAATTTATATCTATTAAGAGCTAATCACTATGGAATATCTTTTTTAAATATTAATGAAAAAGGTGAAACAAGTGGGAGAGTCAATTTAGATGCGAGAATGAATGGACGGACTGAAGGTCCTGGAATGTTTTATAACGATGGTTTCTATTTCTTAACTTACACTGGGAACGATGTTGCAAGTACTGGTTATAGAGTTAATTATTCCTATTCTAAAGATTTTAATAAGAACTTTATCGATGGATTGAACAATTCAATATTAATCTCAACTGAAGGAAAATATCGTCGTTTTGGACACTCTTCTACAGTGTTAGGTCCAAATTTAGATAACTATTACATTGTTTATCATTCATTAGATATTAATAAAAAAGGCGTTCATCAACCACGTAAACTGATGATTGATAGATTAAATTTTAATGGATCATTAATGTGTGCTAATGCCTCTTGTTTTAGTATTGATTCACCTTCTAAACCAGATTATGAAAGTTATGGTGTAAGTGAGCTTACTAAAAAGAGCAATTTTTATTTCTATCCTAAAAAATTTGATAAGTTCACTTTAGAAGCTTTCGTTTCTTTTAAAAATAAGATTGTTTTAAGTTATGTTGATGAGAATAATTACACTTATCTAACAATTAATGGAACTATCTCTATTGTTGATAAAAAAGGAAACGAAGAAAAAGAATTATTTTCTTTTAAAAACATGTTTAAAGAAAATTGCTCTCACACGATTAGAGTAATCTATAAAGATAGTACTTTAGAAATCTATATTGATGGAGCTTTTATTGCTAGAGTCAATCTAACACTTAATCCAAGTAAAAAAGGTTATTTAATTGAGGATGTTGATGGGCTAAGATTTAATGCAATATCTCATAATGCCTTTAATGATTCAACAAGTGAAGAAAGAACAATTGCTCCAGGAATCATCTACCTAGAAGGTAATGAAAATAGAAGATTTTTAGAAAAATATGAAACTTTTGCAGGATTTTTAAAAGTAAATGAACCTATTTCTATTAAGTTAAATAACGAAAAAGGAAAATATTTATTAACTGCTTTAGTTGAAAATAGTTCAGATTTTAAAGTAGAAATAAATGGAAAAGTCGTAAGTCAGGATAAAGAAAAAAGCGAGTATGACTTTAATGAAAGAGTTTTAACCTATATTTATTTAAATGATAACGATACTTTAACTTTAAATTTACTTGAAAGAGAATTTTCCTATATTTATTTAAGATTGCAAAAGGTAAATAAATATAAAGCGGTTAATACGTTAAAATCTAAAAAGTATCTTGATAAATATTATTTAAATGATCGTGACGTTTTAACTAAAGAAATTGAATTTTCTTTTGAGGTTGATAAAGAACACTTATATCAAAAATTTGGAGCGTTATTTGAAGCTAGTGATTATAGTGATGGAATCTATCAAGCACGTTTTTCAATTAGAGCAATCTTTGTTGGTATCATCTCTAATTTACTAGTTGTTTCTTACTTCAATTATGGTGAAAAACGAATTTATGATGTTCCGATTAAACTTGAAAAGAATAACAAGATTAAACTAACTACTAAAGACAATCTAATTAAGGTTTACTTAAACGATGAATTAAAAATTGAAACGATAATTCCGTATATGACAACTTATGGAAGAGTTGGCTTATATAAATCTAGTGAATCTTTAATTAAATTCAAAAGTTTTAATTTTGTTGAGGAAAATTTATGAATTTCAAAAGTAAATTGGTATTAATTCTATGGATAGTGCTTGTAGTAGCATTAGTCCTATTTGGAATTATTTATATAATCGTCGCTGCTACGAAATCTTCTCAAGATAGCAGCGCGTTAATCGCTGTTTTACTTATAACGAGGAATTTGTTATGAAAAAGAATCTTTTGTTGATATCTAGTTTATTTTTATTAACAACTTGTGGTTTGTCATCTTGTGGAAATAATAACGAGAATAATCAAGGTGGTGGAAATGAGTTAGATGCCTTATTAGATAAGCATAATCCATTTGATTATCCAGGAAACTTTGAAGCTCCTGAACTTGCAGTGGATGGAATTAAGGATGAAGCTTATGACCTTTATGGTTCTGAACCTCTTTATATTAATAAGGGATCAGATAATGAGATGAAAGCTACTTTCTATCGTGGTAATAGTGGTCTTTATGTCTTTTTTGAAGTTAAAGATAAGAACTTATTAACAGATGGAAATAACGCGGGAGACGATGTTACTCATTCTGACTCTTGTGAACTTTATCTAGATACAAAGAATGATGGTGGAAATAAACCTCAAACTGACGACTTCCAACTTAATTTTGGAATTCACAACAAAACTAGAATTATGCAAGGTAGTGGTCAACAATGGGGCAACTGGATGGGTCTAGTTCAATATGAAAACGTAATTCACGGCACAATTAACGATGATAGTGATAAAGATGAAGGATGGGAACTAGAAGTCATGATTCCTTATAAGGAATTGGGTGTAGCAAAAAATGATCCAATTGGTGTTGCTTTAGGCAGAGTTGACAAGGTTGATTTTGGCTCTCAAGTTAATAAAGATTATTTTTGGTATGGACTTACTTTTAATGGTAAATCTATAAACCCACAAGATATTAACCAGTATGCAGTGTGGCTAGGAAATGAATTCTATTCGAGAGATGACGTTCCTGAAGTTAAAAACGTTTTTGGTGTTATCAAAGATAGTGCTGGAAATGTGTTAATGGACGTTAAAGTTAAGTTAAATGGAAGCGAAACAACTTCAGATAGTAATGGTTCGTATCGTTTTTCTAGTGTCCCTTTATTTAACACAAATTCATTAATGTTTGAAAAAGATGGATATTTTTCAAAAACTGTGACCTTCTCTAATACGGATGTAGGAACAAATACAGATTACGAAACAAACGTTACATTAATTAAAACCGATGAAACTATTAATACAACTTTTAGTGGAACTATCGAAAACGTTAAAGATGGTTTAATAAGCGGCGCAACGGTTGCATTTAATGGAGTAAGCGCAACAACTGATGAAAATGGTAAATTCTCACTTAAAACATCTTTTTCGACAAGTGCAACACTTACTGTTACAAAAGATGGCTATGAAACAAACAAGTACGTTGTAGATTCTAATCTTTTTGTTCAAAACGGCACGACAAATGTTGGCACAGTTGAACTTTATAAAACAGCTTCAACTTTATCTATGACTAATGGATTAACTTTATCGGTTACAAAAGGTATGAATGATTTCCACTTTGTAATTGATAAATCTAAAGCTACAACTAACTTACTTGGCAATGTAAATCTTTATATTGATGCTAAAGCTACTGGAGTAACTCCAAGTAATGTAAATGATTATGTGTTTGGTTTTAATCTTGCAAGTGGAGCCATTATGAAAGCTCAAACTCAAGGTAGTGGAGCTTCTCCTATTAAAAATGGTGATTACTCTTATTCTTTAAGCAGTGATAGAAGACAAATCTATTTAAATGTTAAATATAGTGCTTTAAATGTTAAACCTCTTGAAGTCATAGGCCTTGCTTTAGATTATAAAGATGCTGGAGAAAGTGATACACAATATCTAACTTTTGATAATAATGAAGTTAATCCAAATAATCCAACAACGTATGTCAGACTTGGAACAGATAATACACTATATTCTGGTACAAATAATATTGGTGGAGATGTTGATCCATTCAACTACGCTGATTTAGGTAGCATTAAACTTAGTGATGGTGAATTTAAAGCGTCAATTACTCGTGATGATTCTAATAGTATCTTCTTTAAGTTTAACTATGACTTTGATTTCACGAATGATAAAGCAGCAATTTATATTGATACAAATTCTTCCTTGCTTACTAAGAGAAATGAAAAAACATTTGAAGTTGTATTTAACGGAAAAGGTGAAGTAGAAAGCTTAGCTAATTATCAAGAAGATGGAAACAGTAAAAACTATCTTAATGATATGATAAGCAAAATATTAGTTACCTATGTAAATGGGCAAATAACTTTGCAAATTCCAAATGAAATTTTAAATATTCGTTCTAATGCAACAGTTGGTGTTTCTTACACTTTAACTACAAGTGATGGAACCACAAATGTTTGGAGATTTGATCATGATTTATTTGAGAACAAAGAAATCATGCCTACTGACCCAAGTCAATATGTAAGAGTTGATGTTAATAATACTATTAGTAAAGATCCACTAAGTTATGCAAATTTAGGTGAAGTTGGAGGAAAGAGCGATAATACAATAACAGCGTCTTTACTCTCTATGCAATTATCAAGAGATTTAGAAAGTGGAATTACTCTTAAAGTAACCAAAACTAATGGCACATTTGATGACAACTTAAAGGATGTTGAAAACTTAGAGTTCTATTTTGATACAGGCTACAAAGCTCGTTTTGGAACAGATGCTTATGGCGATGTTACTGGAACATATCGTGATGATAAGACATTCTTCTTCCAACTTGGTGGAGATGGCGCGTTTAAGAGCAAAGGTAGAAGATATCAAGAAGGTGGCGGTTACGAGGAATTTGATTACATATCTAAAGGCGTGACATTAACTAAAAATAGTGCTAACTGTGTTTCAATATTTGTGCCATACTCTCTATTTGGAATTGATTCAACTGATGAAATCGGTTTCTCCTGTGGTGTATTTAACTACAACTTAAATGGAGGAAAAGGTGATTGGTGTCCATACACCTATAGAGTTGATAGATTTACTGAAAACGCATCACGTTATTTAAGAATTGATCAATATGGAGACATTATTGATGATAGTAACTTATTCTAAGTGAGGAAATTCTTATGAAGAAAAATAAATTAATCTTATTAGGTTTATTAAGTGCAGTAACTAGTTTAGGAATGGTTAGCTGCACTGGTTCTGAAAATAATACTGAAATAACTTCTGGCTTAAATGGAACAATTAGTGATTTAAAAGATGATGATCCTGTTCTAAAAGAAACAGAAACTTTAAGTGATGATGATTTCTATACAAATGATTTCTCAGATGAACAAATAGAGAATCAATGGGCAGAATATGGAATTGGTGATCCATTTGTTTATAGATGGAATGGTACTTATTATCTTTATGTTTCAACAAAAGATGGAAATATTGGTGTAAGAGGTTATAAATCAACTGATTTAGTACATTATGAACCAATTACAGGTGAAGGCTTGCCTTATGGTTATGTAAGTAATGATGAAGCAACATTAAGTGCATATGCGCCTGAAGTAATGTATAAGAATGGTACTTTCTATATGATTCTTTCTCCTGCAGGAAGAGGCCACATTTTGCTTAAAAGCGATAAACCCGAAGGTCCATTTGTAACTTATACTGATACGTTAGATACAAACATTGATGGTAGCTTCTTTTATAGCAATGATGAACACGTTTATCTTTTAAAAGCTAATTCTTCGGGTATTGTCGGTAATGAACTCAACGATGATATGTCTGACTTTACTGATAATAGTACAAGATTTGATAACACAACCATGGGTTCATGGACAGAAGGTCCTTATTTACTTGATAGAGATGGGATTTACTACATGACCTATACAGGAACTAACGTTGCAAGTCCTGCTTATAGAGTTGGTTATTCAGTGTGCACAAGTGATGACTTTTACAAACCAAGTGCATTTACCAAAGAAGATAATATCCTTTTAAATACAAGTGATTCCTATCAAGGCTTAGGTCACTCATCAACAGTTTTAGGTCCAAATATGGATTCTTACTATATCGCTTATCATAACTTAAGAAGCAGTGGCGGACCTATTAGAGGTTATAACATTGCAAAATTAAACTTTAATGGAACATTAATGAGTGTTGATCATCCTGAACTTGAAAACAATATTAATCCTGAACTTCCTAATTTCTCTTCATATAATGGAGAAGGTTTAACTGAAGAAGATGGGTTTAAATTAACAAACGAAAAGACAAGTGACACATTTACAGTTGAATATAATGTTACTGGAACAGGCGCAAAAATGGTGTTTGGTTATCAAGATAGCAATAATTATTCATACGCTACTTTTGATAACAATGAGATTAATGTTAAAACTGTAACTGAGGGACAAGAAACAACTGTTTTAACGAAAAAGCTTGCAAAAACCTATGATTATTCAAAATTACATACATTAAGACTTTCATATAAAGATGGTTCCTTCGATGTTAATTTTGATTCAATGCTTCTTGTGAACGATTATGAAGCAACTTTTAAAGGTGGGAAAGTCGGCTATAACGATTCAACTTCCTTTACTATTGGTTTCACTGGTTTTTCTAACTACGCTGAAGGCTCAAGTGAAAACAATCATATCTATCAAGATTCAATCAATGCAGCTTCATATAACGAAGAAAAATCTAAATTAAACGAAAGTGGTCTTAAACTTGTTGAAAAAACTTCGAGTGAATCTGATCTTTATGAAGATAATGCAGTTATTGGAAGTTATTACATGGATTTAAAATCCGAAGGTGATAGAGCAACTTATGAAATGTATTTTAATGAAGATGGGGTTAAAGGCTTTTCATTAAGAGTTCCTAGAAGTAGTTTAGGTAAGAAAATAGGTATAAGAGTTAATGATGGCGATATCGTTGAATACACTATTCCTAACTATTCTAGTACTGAAGTTGCTGAATTTTATGTTGAAGTTGGAAACATTAAAGTAAGTAAAGGCGTAAACAATATATCTTTTTATAGTGTTGGTGATGAAGTTGAGTTCTTGTATGCAGATTTTTATAACACTAGCAACTTAGTAACAACTTATACTAACGATTTAAGCGATTATATTGATACAGGCGCAACTTATGTAAACACTTGGAAGATTAAAAACGGTGGGCATTATGCTTTAGCTGGTACACGTCAACTTGTTTATTTTGGCGATGAAACATTAGGAGATGTTGATGTAGAAGTTACGCTAAATTTTGAAGGTGAACTAATTACTGAAACAGCAGGAATTGTTGTTGCTGGTAAAAACGCTTCCTTCTCAATTTGGGATGATTCAAACTCAATACAAGGTTATTATTGTTTTGTAAATAATATCGATATAGGCATTAACGAAACTAATTACAACCATTCAATATCATCTGTAGCATCTAACTATAGAGATGATGGATCTTTAGATAGTGGAAAAGACATCAAGCTTAGAGTTACAAAAATAGGCAAAGAAATTAACTTCTATGTTAATGATGAATTTGCTTGTTCTTATATCTCCCCACTTGGTAATACAAGAGGATATGTTGGTCTTTATACCGATGGTGCAGCAGTAACTTATAAAAACTTAACAATCAGGACTTTATAATATGAAATTTTCTAAAGAATGGGGTTTTGCAGAGATTTTTAGAAAAATTGGTGCTTATTTCTTCGATGCACTATACATTTTAATATTAACTGTTGTCGTTAATTTTGTAGGAATTGCAATTGCTAAAAATACATCTTTTTATAAAGATGATACGACAACAGTTAATCAAAATGTTGATGAACTTTATTCTTTAGAAAGTGATGCTAGATTAATCGACTTATATAACTTAAATGAAGTAAAGCAAGGTGAACCAATTAGCCAAGAAACTCAGTTTCAAAAATATTTATATCGTCATTTATTAAGATGTGACGATATAAATGATGGAGCTTTATTAGGCGAAAATAGATATCAATATATACCTAAAAATACTAAAGTCTCTTCTTTAGACAATGATTATCTTGCCTATTTTTATGTTGAGTTTATTCCTAGTAACCCTAATAAGGGTTTACCTGAAGTAACTATTACTCCACAAGATTATTTTAATGAGAACATTCTCAAAAACGTTAACGAGAACTATTTTTCTTTAGATGATGAGGGCTTTTATTATTTAAACATTAATTACGCTAAAGATTTATATTCTTATTTATTTACTGATAAAAGCAATCTAAATGGAGAAACAGTTTATAACAGTCTCTATGATTTTTTTGATGAAACATTAAATAATTCATTAACTTACTTTATGAATTATGCTCCTTTTAAAGAAAGGTACGATGTTTATCAAACAAATTATCAAAAATTAGTTGGCATAAGTGTTGCAATTAATGCTACATCATTTGCTATTTCTTTTCTAATTTTAGAGATTATTGTGCCTTGTATAGACAAGAAATATCATCGTACATTAGGTAATCTTTCTAGTAAAATTGCACCATTTGATTATAAAGATAAAAAGTTATCCTTGCCTCGAGTTCTGCTTAAAAACATTCTGTTTTTCTTTGATACCTATTGGATTAATTTAATAGTTAGTTTCTTTACAATAGGAAACGCTGGTAACAACTATATTCTATTTAGCATCGGATCTTTTGATGTTATTAATTTCTATTTAATGCTTATTTCGATGGTAATACTTGTTATAAATATCATTGTTGGAATCGGTAATAAAGATAAACGATTGTTAGATGAATTAATGAGTGGGACTATATATTTGAGCTATAAAAAGATAAGAGATTTTTCATCTTTAGAAGAAGAAAATCATGAGTAGATACTATCTCTTTTATACAAAACAAAATTTTGAAAAGGATTTCCTTTCTCATATCTTTAATGAACTTAGTAAAGAGAAAGTAGAAATTACTTTTATTGGTGATTTTTGCGGCTTTTTTGTTTCAAATAAAGATTTATATCTTACGCTCGATAACGTTATTAAGAACATAAATCTAGATTTAAATATTGATATAAATGTTTTAATTTGCCATAAAGTTGATAAAGAATATTTTACTCTTTTAAAAGAATCATTTAACTTCTTTAAAAATCAAGCGATGAGTTTATATGAATTACTTTTAACTTTTAATCTTAATGGAGAGACGTCTTTTAATAAACTACTCATGAGGGAATTTGAAAACGTTCCTCCTTATTTAATTGACACTTGCAAGATGTATTTAGAGACAAATCAAAATGCTATTTTAACTTCGAAATCACTTTTTATACATCGTAATACCTTTAATCAAAGGTTAGAAAAATTTGTTGAATTAACCTCTTTAGATGTAAGAGATTTTTATAATGCATCATATTTTTTACTTTATTTAAAAGTTAAAGAAAATTATGTGCAGTCTACACATACGAAAGTGATTTTTTGAAAACTAGAATATAGATAACAAAATAAATAAGTTTCTTTGGAGGCAATCAAAATGAAAAAAACTTTATTACTTGTTTTATCTTCTTTAATGATTATAGGAACTCCTCTTGCTTTAACAAGTTGTGGTGGGGGAGATACTCCTAATATTGATGATGATGATGGCAATAAACCAGTTGAAGCTCCTCAAGTTGATGTTGTTTGGAGTGGAACGCCATCTACAATTACAGTAGATCAAGGAAGTAATGTTGATATAGATGCTTTAGTAGTTGAAGGAATTAGTGCTAAAGGAAAAGATGGAACTGAATTAACAGTTAAGATTTCTCCTACGAGCAATAGAGTAAATATTGAAAGAGCTGGATCAACTACAGTTACACTTCAAGCTTATAATGGCGATACAGCAATGGATGCTGCTCATAATGGTACACTTCAAAGAAGAGTTGTTGTTCAAGCAGGTTGCTATATTGAAAGTGGTACCTTTGACAACGGGAGAATAGGAAACGATGTTACCATTTGGAAAAATAGTGCAAATGGCGCTAGTTGTACAATTGCTGGAGATAGAAATGAACATGATGGTTGCTTAAGAATCACAGTCGATAATCCTGGGAAATTTTGGTATGACAACCAAGTTGAATTTAAAGGCTTAAGCACTAAAGAAAATGTTACATATTTAGTTACTTTTGATGCAAAAAGCACAACAAGTAGAAATATTGGTATAACTCTTGAAATGAAAGATTCTCCTTACACTGTTGTTGATACAATTAGTGAAAATGGTTGGTCACAAAAAACTTCAACACAATGGGAAACTTATCAATTTGTTGTTAGCTCAGAAATTGCTAGATCTAATGTTAAGCTTGCTTTAGTTTGTGGTTATTACAATGACGATGATGCAGGAGAAAGCACAATATATATTGATAATTTAAAGATTGAAACTTTAAATCAATATGCTAATTCAACTGGAGTAACTTTTGAAGGAAGAAATCCAATTAGTACGATGCTTCCTGAAGAAGATCTTGAAACAATTCGTGCTAAAGATTATTGGACTTTCCACTCTGAAGAAGAATATAACGAAATTCCTGCTTTAACTGCAAAAGACAAGGATGGTAATCCTCTTGAAGTAAAAGCTTTTGGCAATACAAAAGCTCCAACATTTGGTTCAGTTGATAGACTTTGGTCAGTTTTCTATTACACATTAGATGAAGATAATAATCTTTCTTATTGTGTAAGGAAATACGATTATCAACATCAATGATTTAAGAATTTAAAACAAATAAATAGTCGTTTGATATATGAATTTCCTAGATATTAAAAATAAGATTTTAAGTAAGATAAAGTCTGAAAAAGAGCAAAGAATTATTCAAAAAGATAGAGAGAAATTTCATAAGAAAGTTCTTGCTGAAGAAAAGATAAGAAACAAAGAAGAAAAGGTTGATAATTCAGGCGCTTTCATCTCTTTAAAACATATCAACAAGATCTATGACAACCATATTCAAGCTGTCTTTGATTTTAATCTTGATATAAAAAAACATGAGTTTATTGTTCTTGTTGGTCCTAGTGGATGTGGAAAATCAACAACTTTAAGAATGATTGCTGGTCTTGAAGAAATCACAAGTGGCGATTTATATATTGATGGGGTTTATGCAAATCAACTTCCACCAAAAGAAAGAAATATTGGCATGGTTTTTCAATCATATGCTCTTTATCCTCATATGACCGTTTATGAGAACATGGCTTTTGCTTTAAAAGTTAATCATGTAAAGAAAGATGAGATCGAAAAAAGAGTCTTAAACGCTGCAAAAATCCTTCAAATTACAGATTATTTAAATAGAAAGCCAAATGCATTAAGTGGTGGGCAATGTCAAAGAGTTGCTTTAGGAAGAGCAATTGTTAGAGATGCAAAAGTCTTCTTAATGGATGAACCTTTATCAAATCTTGATGCCAAACTTCGTGTTCAAATGAGAAGTGAGATTGTTAAACTTCATAAGGCATTAGATACAACAACAATTTATGTTACCCATGATCAAACAGAAGCTATGACAATGGCAACAAGAATAGTTGTTATGAATAAAGGGTATGTCCAACAAATTGGAACGCCTGAAGAAATATATTCCCATCCAAAGAATATTTTTGTCGCGACATTTATTGGAAGCCCTGCAATGAACATTATTAAAGTTAAACTTGTTAATAATAAGTTATGTTTTGATAATGGCTATGAAATTGAATTAGGCAATGATTTTAATAAATTTTTAGATGATTTCTATGTTAACGAAATAGCTAAACAAGAGGAGAAAGTTAATAACTACAAAGATTTATATCTTGATAGATTTATGAGATCTCACTCATATAAAGAGCTTAAAAAATTAGATGGTGATTTTGACGAAGTAGTTAAAGCTGCAAGCAAATTAGAACTTGGAGATAAAACCAATTTTGATGCTGAGCATTTAGATTATTCTAAGAATTTAGTTTATGTAACAAATGCTAAAAAATATATAAACTTGCTTTCTAAAAATGACACTGAAAATAGCGAATTTATTTCGAAAACCTTGCAAAAATTAGATGAATTAATAGTAAACGAAGATAAATTTGATGCTATCAATTTAGTCTATAAAAATTTTATTAGAGACTATCTTTACTTACATAGCAGTAAAACAAATCCTAATATTCAAAAGTTAAATAAAACAATTAATGACTTAAAAGAAACTCAACATAAAGGTACTAGTGAGGTTTTATTTGGTATTAGACCTGAAGATGTTGAGATAGGAACAAATGAAACACACTTTACCTCAACTATAGATGTAAGAGAACTTTTAGGTAGCGAATATTACATCCATTTTGATTTCTGTGGGCAAAACTTCATCTCAAAACTTGAAGTAAATGAGCCTTTAAAAGAAGGCGAACAGATTTCTGTATATTTCAAAAAAGACAAAATACATATTTTCGATACATTAACCGAGGAAAGAATATTTTAAGGAGGTTTATTTTGTATGAAAAAATTAATGATAATAGGCTTACTAGCACTTGTTTTAGGAGCTAGTGGGTGCTCATCCAATAATCCAAATGAAAATGGTGAGAATAACAATGAAGATGATTTACCTTATTGTGAAGATGATGACCTTGAATTAGATATTCCTACATTTGATGATTCAACAAAATACACCTATGATTTAGCATCTAATTTAGAAAACAAATCCGGTGAAGTACAAGTTCTTCCTGGTACAACAGAAAACACATATACGGTATCAACTTTTAAACCAAGTTCTTTAGCTGTTGATACAACTACACCTTTTACCTATGGAACAATAGAAGCAACAGTTGCACAAACAAAAGCAAACGATTCTGGAATTATATTTAAATGTGAAGATAATGGTTTGAATGCTTTTTGGGAAGGAAATGTTGCTTATTATTTTTACTTTTTAAGCCAGGACGGAACAGCTTATTTAGGTAAAACTGATTATGGAATGTGGTATGAATTAGCAGTTAGTTCAAAAATTACCGGGTATAAAGTCGGGGACCCTGTTAAATTAAAAGTTGTTTTAAAAGGCTCCAAAATTCTTTGCTTTGCTAATGATCAATTAATGTTTGGATATAAAGATAATAATCCAATATTAGGAACTAGTTATGGATTTAGAGCTGGATTGAGTGATGTTTATTTCACTGATGTATCTGTCTCTAGTGAATACATATATTAAATGAACTAAACAAATTGGAGGAATAATTATAATGCGAAAAAAGAAAGTTAGTTTATTTGTTTTAAGTTCGTTATCAATATGTGGTGTACTTTTTGGTCTAACCTCCTGTGTAAGTGGGGAACCTACACCAGATGTTGATAATCCAGGACAAAATGAACAGACGTTTACAGTTGTGTTAAACAGCAATGGTGGGTCAGAAATGCCTACGTTGACTTATAAAGGAACCGCTTTAAGCCTTCCTACACCAACAAAAGATGGTTATATGTTTGGTGGATGGTACGATAATGCTGGTTTAAGTGGCAATCCTGTGTCTTCTCCATATACTCCAACAGCAGATGTTACTTTATATGCTAGTTGGGTAGATGCCTCATCTATTACAGTTTATTATGGAGCAGATGGAAACTATGAAGAGTATCTAGTCGAACTCGATAGCACAGTTACAAAATCTGAACTACCAGGTTACGAGGAAGACAAAATAGTCAAAGGTTATACTTGTCCATTTATTGATTTCTATTTTGGTGATAGAGATGGAACAATTACAACAACAGCTGTACCTGACACCTTTGTTGCAAGTGAAGCTGAATATTATATTTATGCTACTTACGATGAATCAAGTTTACCAAAAGAACAAAATCTAACCGATATGGGTGATGGCTTCTATCAAGTTACTGGTAATGTTAACCGGAACTTATATGATGGAGAAATAACTGATCCACGTGGCGTTTATGAAGCAGATATTAAATTCCCAGAAAATTCTGGAATCACAGGCGGAGCAATAGGTATTGCTTGGAGAGGAACATTTAATAATGTAGATAAATCTTATGAAGCAAATAGCTATTATGTTTCTGTACAATTAGGTTTAGATATAGGCACTTTACAAGTTTGCCAAGTTAATAGTGGTTTTAAACAACTTAAAGGTAGTAAACCAACTACATTACCTCAAGAATTCCAAGATAAGATTGCTTCTATGAAAGCAGGATCGGCCGAAACCTTCCATATGAAAATTGCAGATAATGGTATTGGCTTTAAAGTCTGGGTTGATGGAGTATTACTATATGATGTCGAAAATCCAGATCCAAAAGCAAACCCAAGTGGTTCGACCTATGATCCAAGTGTATTTAAAGGCGTTGGATTTGGTGTTCGTGCTTCTAAAGCAGCCAGTAAAGGAATGATTGGTAACTTTAAATATACACCAGCATCACAAGTTACACTTAATGCAAATGGTGGAAGTTTAGGTGAAGGTGAAAGCACAACACTTGATTATGTATATGGCGAAAATTCACTTCCTACACCTAAAAAAGATGGCGCTATTTTTGGTGGATGGTATACAGATAAAGATTGTAAAACGGAATTTAATACTGATGAACCTTTAAATGGCAATACAACTATATACGCTAAATGGATTGATACAGTTAATTTAACTTTCAAAATTATTACTGGTTTTACAGGTGAAATGCCTAATGAAGAACCAGTATACACTGAATTTAAACAAAGCCTAAAAATAAGTGATGCTCCAGCTCTTGATTTAGATAACTTACCATTACCTGATGGATTAACTGAAATACCTCCTGTTCCATTTAGAGATACAGTTTGTCCATTTGCTAATTGGACATTAGATGGAGAAAAAGTAAGTGGTTTGTTCACTTTTGAAAAAGGTGAATATACATTTGTTGCTGATTATGATTATTCAAAAGCTCCTAAGTATCAAAACTATACTGTAGGCGAAGATGGATATTACGAAATCACAGGAAATGTAAACTGGGGCTTATATGATGGTGAAATTGGTGAAAATGGCGCTGGAATTTACGAAGCAGATGTTAAGTTTGATAATGATGTGAAAGGTGGCGCTGTTGGTATTGCTTGGAGAGGTAACTTTGCTAACCAAGATAAATCCTATGAAGCAGGAAGTAATTATGTTGCTGCTCAAATTGATCCTAAAGCTGGTTATATTCAAGTTGGTGCAGTTGTAGATGGCGCGTTTAAACAAATTAAAGGTAGCAAAGCTCCATTTGAGAATTTACCTGAAGAATATCAAAAAGCATTTAATGCATATAAGAAAGATAAGACTTATCCAGCAACTTTCCATATGACTGTTAAAGATAATGGAACAGGATTTAGAGTCTATGTTAACGATATTTTAGTCTTCGATACTGCTAATCCAGATCCTGAAGGTAATCCTGAAGGACTTGAATATGATGCAAGCATGTTTACGGGCAGAGAATTTGGTGTTCGTGCTAGTAGTGGAGCTAAAAACTCTAAAATTGGTAACTTCTTATACAAGAAGGGCGTCAAGATTACATTCAATACAAGAGGTGGAGACCCAATTGAACCATTAGAAAATTATGTTTATGGTGAACTCCCAACAACTACAAAGAGTGGTATTGGTATGGAAGGCTGGTATTTGGATGAAAATTTAACTAAGAAAGTTGATCCTTCCAACTTTGAACCAACCGAAGATATAACTCTTTATGCTAAATATAACGAAGCAGTAACAGTTACTTTCACAGTAAATGGAGAAACATTCAAAACTCTTACTTTTAAGCCAGAAGATGATAGTAAGGAAATTGATCTTGATTCAATTAAACCTGAAGACATTAGTGAAGCAAGGCCATTCTTACATTGAACTTTAAATGGCGCAAAAGTTACTGGTAAATATACTGTTGGTGGAGCCGATTTAAACTTTGTTGCTGTATTTAGAAAAGAAGTCAATCAAACTCAAACCTTTACTCTAAACGAGGAAATGACTGAAGTAACATTTACTGGAAATTCTTCTTTCCCTGTTATGACACAAGGCTATGATGATGTCACTGAATGCAAAGGCGTTTATGAAGCAGATATCAGTGTAGTTGATCCAAAAGGCGCAGTCGGAATTGCATGGAGAGGTGACTTTGCAACCGACACAGAAAAATGTTACGAAAAAGGTTGCAACTATGTTAGCGTCCAAATAGGTTCTTCAGCTGGAAGATTACAAGTTGGAAGTGTTTTAAATGGAAGCCGGGGAGAACTCAAAGGCAGTAAACCTGACAATACGACTTTCCCACAAGCTTTCCAAGATAAATTAGCAAAAGTTGCTGCTAAGGAAGATGTAGTTTTCCACTTTATGGTTGTCGATTATGGAGATCACTTCGTGCTCTATGTAGATGGAGAACAAGTATTTGATAGCGCATTACCTGATTCATCTTCAACCGCAAAGAGAGAATATAATCCTAATGATTATCAAGGTACTGGCTTTGGTTGGAGATCAAGTGATGCTGACTCTAAGATGAGCAACTTCAAATATACAACATTAGCAGATGCAGAAGCTAAAGGATTAATACCTTCTTCAAAATAAAAAACCTGCAAAACTTAAACATTTAATCTAATTTTGATTTAACGAGGAGGACATTGATATGTCTAAATTAAAAAAATGTGTGTTATTATTCACGGCTATTGTGGCTATGGGAGCAGTCAGCTGCTCCCAGCCATTGGAAGACAATCCAGGTGATGATACTACTACATGTAGGCCAGATGATAGAGATGTTTATACAATAAGTGATAAGTATGAATACACTATTTCTAAACCATTTGAAAAATCATTAGATTCTTTTGAAGCTTGGATATTAGCACCACAAGATAGTATCGGGGGAACTATTTTAGGCAACTACTATAACGATAATAGAGGCATGCCTGGTTCAATTACTTATTCTCTTGATGCTTTAGGTAGAGTATCAATGACCTGGAATCAAAAACTATATACTCATACTTTTACCAAAACGATGCTTGACGATGCTAAATGGCACCATATTGCTGTAGTTAGAAAAGTAAATCCAGAAAATAGCAAAGAAAGTAAATTTGCTTTATATATTGATGGTGAATTTGTTGAAGAAAGTGAGTATGCATTAATTGATGATGCAATTTGCTCAATGCCACAAAGAATAGGTGTCGATTATTCACAATGGATGAACCAAAAGACACCATTTGATGGATACATTAAGCAAGTTACTTGTTATACAGGTGAAATTTCTCAAGAACGTATTAAATCAGATATGAACAATGCAAACATAACTGATACAAATAATGGAACGTTATTAGGAAATTACAACTTAGGCGTTAAATGGAAAGAAAACATTGCTAAAGAGACAAGTGGCAACGGAAACGATGCAGTTTTAGGTACATTTGAAAAGTTTGTCGATTACACTCAAACAAATGATTATGACTATACAATTGTTGGCGTTCCAGATGTTCAAACGATAACTAATTATAGACCTGACGATGTTTATAATTTGTTTGATTGGATTGCTGCAAATAAAGATAGTCAAAAGATTGCTTTTTGTGTGCAAACTGGTGATTTAAGCGACTTTGGTGATAGACCAGAGCTTTACAATAAGACGGCTGATGCAATGCAAGTACTTTATGACGAAGGTGTGCCTATTTCCTTTGTTCAAGGCAACCATGACTATGATAATAATAGTAACGGCGACAAAGGTAGGCCAAGTACAAACTTTAATAAGGCATTTCCTTACGATATGTGGTCTCAAAATACATGGTTTGGTGGCGCTTTTGAAGAAGGATCAATGTCTAATACATACAACCTTTATGAGGTTGATGGTGTTAAATATCTTGTTCTAAATCTTGAATTTGGCCCACGTCCAGAAGTTATCAGATGGGCAAGTGATTTATGTTCACAATATCAAGATAGAAGAGTTATTGTTCTTACTCATGACTTTTTAGATGCTAATGGGCAAATTACTGATTCTTCTGTAAAGGCTGATCCTACAAATTATGGATTTGCAAGTTCAGCAAATGCAACAAGCGGAATCGAGCTATGGAATGGACTTGTTAAGAAACATAGTAATATGTTTATGACAGTAAGTGGACACATTAATAGCGATGATATTGTTTACACTATGCTTCAAGGAGACAACAACAATAAAGTTCATAATTTCTTAATTGACGTTCAAGCTTCTCAATATAATAGAGAAGGAATTGGACTAGATATAATTTGTTTATATCGTGTCAATGAAGAAAAGAAAGAAATATATACTGAATATTATTCGCCAAGAGAAGGAAAATGGTGGAACATTCAAAATCAATTTACAATTGATTTTAGCGATGACTATAACTACACAATTTAATTAGATTCTGTATTCGGTCTGTAGAGGCAAAATAACCAAAAATTAGCAAAAAAGCGATATTTATCGCAAAATATCGCTATCCTATTTGAATAAAATGGTTCATCAATCAATTTGACAAAAAATAAGGGCTATTTTTAGCCCTTATATATTTTTAATATATGATTTTTTTGAAATAAATCAAAAAATTAAAAATTAACCGCTAAAGATTGGATACTAAAAAATTACTTTTTAATAAAAATAACGAGGATTTGCAAGGTTTTATAAAATTTCCTTGACTTTTATAAAACTTTTAAATCTTTAAACTACTTAGTTGATTTACTTTAGTATATAATACTAAAGTATATGAAAGCGTCTTGTTTTGTGAATGTTTTGAGTCCAATCAGCGATGGCAACTTATTTGCTATTATTTTTTGGTCTATTATTGTTTTCTTTATTTTTATTGCTGTCGCTTTATATGTAATAACTTTCTTAAAAAGTAAAAACTTTGAAATGAAAGTACAACACGAACTAAACGCAGAAAATGCACTTGTAGTTGACTATCAAAACAAGAGTGTAAAAATCATAAATTTTAAAAAACTAGAAAACTTGGATAATATCCCTTATGAGGAGTTTATAAAACGCTTTTTCAAAGACGATTCTTCAAATTTTGGTAAATGGGTTAAAAACCTTTTAAGTGGGCAAATTCTTGCTGATAGTGAAGATACTGTCCACCTTTTTGATTATTCAAGATGTGATTTAAAAAGGAAAGACATTATCCGCCATACATTTAAACTTATGCTTTGTTGCACTAAAATAAACAAGGCTAAAAAAGTTTTATATTTTAATGCTCATTTCTTATATAACTTACCTATTACAAATAATAATGAAGTGGGAAACTCTGTCCATGATTTATATTCAATAAAAGATATCAATCATCTTTATATGCAAAACAAATTTAAATATGGGGCAATGTATTTCATTAAGTTTTATAAGAAAAACAACATTCCTTCCTCCCATAATGAATATGAAATCCGTTATCAATTTTTAAACGCTGTTTATCGTAAGCACCGTAATATAAATGGAAAAGGGCAACAAAATTATTATGTATTTAGTGATAATGAAGCTTTAGAACTAGTTATTATTAGTTGTAGAAATAGTGATATAGGCATTTCAACTAAAAATATTAGCACTATTGGTCGTATTACTAACGATACAAAAAAGAAACTTAAAAGAATAGATTATTTACTAGAAGTCAAAGGCTTAACTGCTTATTACGATTATGTAATTAGTGCTGGTCAAATTAATAAACTTGATAAAGATTTCTTAAAAAGCGTTGATATTTTGAATCGACTTAACCATTTAGCAAAAGAAGGCGAAAGAAAATATCTTGTTTATAAAGATGAGTTTGGTAGTAATGCCAATATTGAAGATTCTTATAAAACTGAAGTTCAAAAAATTATTCGTCTAAATTTATTAAATGTTAATTTCTTACCTATATATCGTATAGCTAATGTTCGTGTTATGAACCCTGGCTATATTGCACTTATTGAACCACGATTAAGTATTTTTAAAGATATTAACGAAGTAAAAGCTGCGGCTGTTAAATATAATTTATCGAAAGAATTATATTCACTCATTGTTAGAGATGTTATACCTGTATTTAATGATGAAAAAGAAAATATCACCACAAAACTAGCATATTTTATTTCATTCAATGAACTTGAATTTATGGTTAGAAACTTCCCTCACATGAGTGGTGTAGACAATTTAAACTTAATTTTGATTCTTAATAACAATGATTTAATTTCGATAGATAACGATAAAGAAAGTGATTCGATAAAAGAAACCTTCTTGAATCAAATTAATATCTTAAAAGATAGAGGATATGAAATTTATCTCAATGTTAATTTAGGAGATTATATATTAAGAGAAAAAACTTATACCATTTTTGATGGTTTCTTAATTAATTCTCACTTACCGAGCAACTTTAAAATTGAAAGTAAATCGGTTCAAGACACATATGCTTTATATAACAAAATGGCTAAATTTAATCAGCCAATTATTAGTTATTGTGCACATAGCTGGCAAGAAATTGAGTTATTAGTCAAAAAAGGTGTATATACATTTGCAACTAGCGTACTAAATGAACCAAGCAGTGTTCTCATACCGATTAAGAAAAAAGTAAGTAAAAAGTTAGCGAATATGTACAAGAAGTAGGAGACAACTTATTTTATGGATATTAAAAATAAATCGATTACAAGTAGAGATGAAGATTTTGCTCAATGGTATACAGATGTCTGCAAAAAAGCAGAATTAATGGATTATAGTAACGTTAAAGGATTTATTATTTATCGTCCTTATGGTTATGCAATTTGGGAACAAATACAAAAATATTTAGATGGTGAATTTAAGAAAACTGGGCATGAAAACATTTATATGCCTCTTGTTATTTCTCAATCATTATTTCAAAAAGAAAAGGACCATATCGCTGGATTTGCTCCTGAAACCTTAGTCGCTACAATTGGTGGAGGGCAAGAAATTCAAGATCCTTTAATTATTAGACCAACAAGCGAATGTGTTTTTTGCGAACATTATTCACACATTATTAAAAGTTATAGAGACTTACCAAAGCTTTATAATCAATGGTGTTCTGTTGTTAGATGGGAAAAAACTACTAGACCATTTTTAAGAGGTGCAGAATTTTTATGGCAAGAAGGTCATACAATGCATGCTAGTGAACACGAAGCTAGACAAGAAACTCTTAGAATGCTTGAAATTTATGATAAGCTTGGTCGTGATTTATTAGCTATACCTTTTGTTAAGGGACGTAAAACAGAAAAAGAAAAATTTGCAGGTGCATTAGAGACTTATTCAATTGAGGCCTTAATGCATGATGGCAAAGCCTTACAAAGTGGCACAACCCATTATTTTGGTGATGGTTTTGCTAAAGCTTTTGGGATTCAATATTTAGATAAAGATGGAAAGATTAAGACTCCATTTCAAACAAGTTGGGGTGTTTCAACTCGTTTAATTGGCGCTTTGATTATGGTTCATGGTGATGATAATGGGCTTGTTTTACCTCCATTTGTTGCTCCAACTCAAGTTGTAATAGTTCCAATTAAGATGAATGAACCAGGAGTTATTGCTAAATGTAAAGAAGTTAAAGAAACTTTAGAAAATACCGGTATTAGAGTTAAACTCGATGCTAGTGATAAGACTCCAGGTTGGAAATTTGCTGAATACGAAATGAAAGGCGTCCCATTAAGACTTGAAATTGGTCCTAAAGATCTTGAACAAAATTCATGTATGATTCATAAAAGAAATGATGGAACAAAAACCAGATATTCTTTAGACAACATTATTGAAACAATTCAAGGATTATTTAGTAAAGTCCATAGTGAAATGTATAATGCAGCGTTACACAATCTTTTAGAGAATATTAAAGAAGTTCATACTTATGATGAGCTTAAAGAAGTAGTCGCAAAAGGTGGTTACGCTAAGATGATGTGGTGCGGTAATCAAGATTGCGAAAATAAGATTAAAGAAGATACTAACGCAACCGCTCGTTGTATGCCTTTTGATCAAGTTGCATTTGACGAAGTTTGTCCAGTTTGTGGTAAAAAAGCAAAATACGTTGTTTATTTTGCAAAAGCTTATTAATTTTAGTTATAACTAACCATACAATTTGTATAAAATCAATTGTATGAGTTTTTTAGAAAGTTTGGTTTTATCAATTACTATGGCTGCTGATGCAATGTGTGCAGGGGCTAGTGATGGAATCAAAGAACATAAAATAAGGATCTCAAAGTGCGTTATAATCGCACTTTGTTTTGGTTTTGCCCAATTTTTGATGCCTGTTATTGGCTATTTTGTTGGGTATGCAGTATATGACTATATTGAGGTTTATATACCTTGGATCGCTTTTGCGGTTATGTTAATTTTAGGTCTTAAGTCTATCATTGATGGTTATAAAGAATATCGCGAAAGAAAGAAGCAAGTTGCAGAAGGCGAAGTTTGTGACACGGAAGCAAAGGTAAAACCTCTTGAAATTTTTATGCAAACAATTGCAACTTCAATTGATGCTTTATCGGTTGGTTTTTCTTTAATTGGTTCAGTACCTGAAATATTTGATGCGATGATGGTTTTTACAACTATTGGAGTTGTTACTTTCTTATTATCTTTTATTACTATTATCTTTGGTAAAAAGATTGGAACTTATGTTGAAAAATTCGCTCCATTTATAAGTGGTTTGATTTTTATAGGCCTCTCAATTAAGTTTCTTGTTGAAGCCATAACATTAGTTATTTAGGTAAATTAAATATCAAAAGAAATTTTAAAAATATGGTAAAATGTCTTTAGATGAATAAAGACAAAACAGTACCATTTACGCTTGAAGAAGAGAAAAAGCTTGCAAAAACTCGCTTAATTTTTAAATTTAGCCCTTTATTTTTAATTTTTGGATTTATGGGAGGCTTTGCTGGTTTTGTTTTGGCTTTAATTGGTTTAATTAAACTTGATGAAATTCCTGTTCTTCTTTATATTGGTGCGCCGCTATTTGTAGTTGGGATCACACTTTTCATAATTGCATTTAAAGGGCGTTATCTAAATAAAAAAATATATGAAAAAATGCTTTATAGATTGCTAGCTGATAATTTTGGTGAAAACAAATATGAGATGTTAACTCATGATAAAATCATGAAGAATTTTTTAACCGAAAATGAAGTTATAAACGTTAGCGTAGAAATTGTGCGACCTGATAACTACAGGTATCAATTTGGAAACAGTGATATTAAGTTAATTAATGTTCAAAGAGGAGTTAGTTTAGAGACAAACAAAGCTTTTATTAATGAAATGTTTACAGTATCTAATCAAGCGGTGCTAGGCGAGAAAAAACTTGATTTAGATTTAGACTTTAAAGGTTTAGTCGTTGTTATTGAAAATGTAAATTTAAATTTATCTAACCCTATTGATATAAGAGACAAATCAAGTGATGTTTCTCACTCAATGGTTTATTCAAAAGAAAATATAGTCGATAAGAAAGATGAATTTACATCAAAGTATGATGTTTATTTAAAGAATGAACGTTTTTATGAATTGATTAGTGATAACTTAAAAAGAGATTTATTAAAGCTAAAAGAAAAGAATTTGAAGACTGTTTTACTCATCAAAGAAAGTAGTGCTTTCCTCCTTGTTAAAGATGTTTATGTGGCACCTCGTGATTTGCTTAAAAGAGATGATGAGAAAATTTATGATAAGTTTAGCAAGTATTCTGATATATATTTTGCTATAAACAAAGTTATTGATGAATTAATTAAAAAGTATGAAGAAGAGTAAAATTTATACCGAAAAAGAGATTGAAAAACTACCTGATAAGTACAGATTAACCAATAAGGCAAAACTTTTTGTTTGTTTAACTGTTGGAATAAGTCTTACTGGATTAATCATGTTGGCCTTAGGTATTACTTTTTTAGTGCTAAATGGTCAAACAGGGATGGTAGTTTTAATTACTTTTGGTGGAATGATCTTTGTTTCTGGGCTTTTATGCTTGCTTTTTGTACAAATTGATAAGAATAAAGATCAAGAAATCAAACAAGACTTAATTAACCAGGCCATTGTTTCTTCTTTTGACGGGAAAGTAATTTACGATCCTTTAAGTAAAGTTAGTACAAACCTGTTAAGAGAATTAGATATATGTCCTTTTGATGTTTTAAATAGCGGTGAAAAGATTTTAGTAACAGCTAAAGACAGAAATATCTCAATAGTTGAAGTCACAAGTTCTTCAAATTTAACTGAGTTGATGGGTTTTATCATGGCAGCTCCAGAACTTGGGGTATTGGGCACCGCATTTTTAGGATTATATGCTGGAGCTAAAAAGATTAAAGACAAGAGTATTATCAACAGTAAATTTAAAGGAACAATAATGCTTTTTACTAATTTTAGAGAAAGCGCAAATGATGTGATTGAAATTAGAAGTAAGAAGTTTTTAACACCTTTCTCTTCAATCTTTAAAAATGAAAATAAATTTGAAACCGAAGATATTAGAGCAAATGAAAAGTATAATTTTTATGCTAGTGATAAAAATGCTGGATTTAGATTCGTTAAACCTTTGATGATTGAAACTGTTAATAAAATAGATGCTAAATTAAAAAATGGTTTCGTATTAGTTTTTAAAGATGATTATTTGGTTTTGGCGTTTTCTGAAGAAACTATTGATATTAAAAATATTACACAAAACAAAAATATCACTGCAAAAACTGCTTATTTTATGACAAAAGAGCGTATTAAAAATTATGAATCAATAATTAAAGATATATTAACGAATAGATATTTTTAGATTATAAGGTTGGCTAATTTAATTTATGCATGTTAATTAGTACATGTTAATTTTAACGTTAAATAGCGACTAAAAAAGAGATAGACGGGGTTGATTTTGCCTATCTCTTTTTTAGAAGCTATTACTAGCAGTGTAATTTAACTAGATAAGGAGAATTAAGGATAAGGTTTAATTAAATTACTAGTGTTAGTTTAAACTAACTTTAATATCTAAGCAAGTGTTTTGATAAAGAAATTTTAAGTATTATAATAAGGAATATATTCGATACGCGAGGAAAGTATATGAGAAACAATCAATCTTTAGAAGACTACTTAGAAAGAATATTAATCTTAAAAGAAAGAATAGGTAATGTTCGTTCAATTGATTTAGCTACAGATATGAGTTTTAGTAAACCATCGATCTCAATTGCAATGAAAAAACTTGAAGAAAAAGGTTTGGTTGAGGTTGAACGTGATACTGGTTATTTAAACCTTACAGAAGAAGGGTTAAAAATTGCTCAAAAAACTTATGAAAAACACTGCACTTTAAGAGATTTCTTTGTTTCTATTGGTGTAGCTCCTGAAGTAGCAGCTGATGATGCATGTAAGATTGAACACGATTTAAGTGATGAAACATTTGCATGTTTAAGAAAATACATTGCTAAATAAAATCATTAAAACCTATTTATTAATCCGCCTTAAATGGTGGATTTTTTCTTATTTGTTTCAAAGTTTGCTATTTATGTACTAAAATATAACCAGTTGAGGTACAAAAAATGTCCAAAATATTAAAATCATTTAAGTATAATGAACTCGGTAGTGTTGATAAGACAAAAGCATTTGAAATTACTAGTGATGATGCTAATAACTATATATTGCATATAAAAGGAGATAAAAAAGATTATCCTCTTAAAAGGGAAGACGTTGAGGCTATCTTTAATAAGTATATCTTTGAGAATTTAACAATTGATAATGCCTATCCTTTTCCAATTAAAGATCAAATAGATTATCGCATTGAAGGTTATTTTTTAAATCCTAGTGATAATTTTGATTTGAATGGCTATTCACATTATCCGATTTTTTATAATGACTTTATTGGAGAAATTGCTAGAGCATCTCAAGCCAAAACCTTGTTCAAACTTAAGGCAAAAGAAGAGATGCTGGATAAAGACACTAGCTATAAAACTAATTATATTGAAAAATGTTCAATTTATAGTGATGTTGGGAAAATAATTATAGCAGTTGATAAAGTTTCAACTTATAACTATGAAGTTGATATAACTGTTGGTGAGTTAAATTCGTATTTTAAAATAAATGATCTTTCTTTCACCTTGCCTGTTAATGTTTCTTATTTAACATATTTTTTCAACAAAGTTTTAAAACTTAGTGGAAAAGTTTTAAAAAGAAACGTTGGTCTAGAGAATTATATTGATGTCAGATTAAAAAATAAAAAACATCGTTATTATGATCTAAAAGATGAAGAAGTGTATCAGGCATTTAAAAAATTCATCAATTTTTTAAATATGTATATAAAAGTTCCAATTTTAAAAGCTTTTGTTGATTCTAGTTTTATTGATGAATACAAAAAAACTCATAAAGCTCCAAAAAACAAAGCAGAAGTTGCAAAGGACTATTCAGATTTGATCCAGCATGAGAATTACTCAATGCTTGATGCTTTAAAGAAAGTAGCAAGAGAAAATCCTAATTTAGATATGTCACAAATTATCTCTATTGCTTATAAACTTCAAGATTCTTATTACGTTTATTTAATTGATGAAAAAGGTATTAAAGAAGTAAAGATTACTGATTTAGATAAAAGAGAAAGAAAACTTCTAAAATACTATAACGAAACCAATAGAATAGATGTAAGCTATATAGATTTATCAAAAGATTACGATGCTCATTATTATAAAGATAATAATGTAATTCATTTAAAACTAGTCGCTTCAAGATATCCTGAATTAGAATTTCTTAAAATGGACAATAAAATAAAGTCTTTAATTAAGTCATATTTTTGAATTGTAAAAAATACGATAATTAAGGTATTTTTTAATGCTTGTAAATTAAAATAAAATGCTATAATGAGGTTGTCGTTAAACTATTTATTATTTAAGGAGCATCATTATTTTGAAACTCAAGGTAAATCAAAAAGTTATGGTTTATCAACGTGGTGAGTATAAAGGCGGTGAAGGATTTATTTATAAATTAGATCGTTTCGCTAGAACTTATAGTGTATCTACCGATGATGGCAAATTTTTTGAATTCAAGGAAAGTGATTTAGGAACGTTGTTTGATGCTATTTAGTTAATTTTGTCGAGCAAAATTACCCTTACATGATAAAATGTTGTCATGGAAGAAACAAAAGTTGAAAATTTTACCCTAAATCAAAAAAACAAGAAGCTTGCTTCCTATCATTTTTGTGTACCAAAAGGTTGGATCAACGATCCTAATGGTGTTGTTATTTATAAAGGAAATTATCATATTTTTTATCAATATAATCCTAATGAGAATTATTGGAATAATATCTCAATAGGTGTGGCTAAAAGTAAAGATTTATTAAAATATGATTCTTTTAATGTAGCACTTGCTCCAACAAAAGAAGTTGATGGAATTTTTAGTGGTTCTATTACTGCTTTAGAAGATGGATTACATTTAATCTTTACCAAGCATATAGAACGTAAAAATTATAGAAAAGAATCTATTTCTGAAGGGTTTTCTCTTGATGGAATAACTTTTAATACTGATTTTAAAGAGTTAGTTGATGAACATTCTTTACCTTTATTCGATTCTGAAAATTTTAGAGACCCATATATTTATAAAGAAAAAGATACTTTTTATTTATTTGTTGCAAGTCGTGATAAAGAAGACAATTTAGGGAAAATTTTTGTTTTAAGAAGTAAAACTTTAGATAATTTTAAATACTATTTTGAAATTGGACCTTTAGAAGTTTTTGGTGAAATGGTTGAATGTCCAGCAATTGGCAAAATCGATAATTCCTATGTTTTAGTTTTTTCTAAAATTAAAAAAGATAAGTCAGGTAAAGATATCCACTCAACCGGTTACTTGATTATGGATATGGATTTAGAGAATGCTTATTATGCAATTTTAAAATGTGGAGTTTTAGATGGGTCAAAAGACTTTTATGCTCCTCAACTTTTTGCAACTGAAGACAACAAACTTGCCTTAATATCTTGGTTTAATTCATGGGATTATAGACCAATTGAACAAGATAATAATCTTGATAGCTGTGGGATTTTTACTTATCCACGTCTTCTAGAAATTGAAAACGGATCATTAGTTCAAAAGCCATTAAAAGAAATTCAAAAACACGTTGAAACTCAATTTAAGTATTATGGAGGATTTATTAAAAATACTAGCTTAATAAAGTTAGTTGCTTTTGATGAATTTAAAATTGATTTTGTAAATGAAAAAGGCGAAAAGAAATTAGAGCTACTTTATTATCAAGATAAACTTCACTTAAGAAGTAACAATTTAATTGATTCTAGTATATTTGATTATAAAGATGAAGTTACTTTATTAATCATGCTTGATAACACTAGTTGTGAAATATTTGTAAATCATGGCAAAGAAACCATGAGCAAGCGCGTTTATTTTGATAGTGATAAACTTAAACTTGAAATAAGCAAGAAAGAACACTTAGATTTATTGATTATTGCTGAATTAAATATCTAATGAATTTATATAAAAATGGATTAACTCAAGAGCAAGTAAATGAGTTAACAAAAGAAGGAAAAACAAATTTTAGAAAAAAAGTTAAAGGAAAATCTCATCTTAGAATTATCTTTGAGAGTTTCTTTACTTTTTTTAATGTTGTTTTATATCTACTTGCTTTAACTTTTCTTCTTTTTCAACTCTTTTATCCTGATGGCATTAAGTATGTTCCAATAACTAAATACGGATTTTTATTTGTAATTTTCTTTAATGCAATGTGTAGCATTGTTTCTCAAGAAGCATCTAAACATACATTAGAAAAGATGAAGCTAATTACTAGCCCAACATGTTTAGGGATAAGAGATAAAAAAGAAGTAAATATTAAATTAGAAGATATAGTTTTAGGCGATACTTTAATTTTAAAAGCTGGTAATGAAGTGCCATGCGATTTAAAGATTGAAGAAGGAGAACTTCTAGTTAACGAAAGTAATTTAACCGGTGAAAGTAAACCAATTATTAAAAAAGTTGGGGATATGGTTTTATCTGGAAGTTATGTAATAAATGGATTTGCTTATTTAACTGCCATTAAAGTTGGTAAAGATACATATATTGCGAAGCTCGAAAGTAAAATTTCCGGGATAAGTAAGAAAAAATCTGAGCTTTTAATAAACATACATAAAATAATTAAGATTTTAATTATATGCCTCATTCCAGTTGTTTTAACTGTTGGACTGAAAATGTTTTATGTAGGCGAAAGTTTGACTGGAGGAGACCATTGGGTATTTACTCCAAGCGTCCTTACAAAATGCGCCGCAAGTTTAGTTGGAATGATTCCAATCGGAATGATATTACTTTCGACAATTACTTTATCAACTTCAATTGTTAAGCTTTATAGACACCAAACAATGGTTCAAGAATTATATGCAATTGAGAATTTAAGTCGTGTTGATACTTTATGTTTAGATAAAACAGGGACATTAACTACTCAGCACTTTTTGTTTAAAAACCTTGTAAAAATCAATGATTTTGATGAAAAGTTGATTTTATCATCCTATATGAGTGCAATGAAAGATACTAATGAAACTGGTAAAGCAGTTATTAATAAATTCGGGAACAAAGAAGTTTTAAAAGTTAAAAAGTTTATGCTTTTTTCTTCTGAAACAAAATATAGCGAAGTAACCTTTGAAAATAATGAAACTTATCGCTTAGGCGCTCCTGAATATGTTCTAAAAGATGAGGAAAGCAAACTTTTAGCAAGACAATATCAAAAAGAAGGTTACCGAGTTTTAGGTCTAGCATCTTTAGAAAAAGATTTAGGAATTATTCTTTTAGAAGATGAACTAAGAAAAGGTATTAAAGATACTTTAAATTATTTTAATGAGTTAAATATTGATATAAAGATTATAAGTGGCGACAATGTATTAACCGTTAAGGAAGTAGCTAAGTTATCTGGCGTATTAAACTATGATAAATACATATCAATGGAAAATGTTCAGTTATCTGAAATTAAAGATATAGCTCAAAAATATACAATTTTTGGAAGAACAACTCCTGATCAAAAGCAAGAAATAATTAAATGTCTTCAAGAAAGCGGACATAAAGTCGGTTATATTGGGGACGGGGTCAATGATACAACAAGTTTAAGACAAGCCAATTGTTCGATTGCAATGAATAATGGAGCTGACAGCGCAAAAGCAGTTAGCGATGTTATTTTATTAGACAATGATTTTTCTCATTTACCACTTGTTTTTAAAGAAGGAAGAAGAGTGGTGTCTAACATTATGCGTTCAGTATTGCTTTTCTTAACAAAGTCTTTCTTTATTGGTATTTTCTCTTTTTTGAGCGTATTTATGTCAACCGGTTTACCAATTGAAATTGAATCGATTTATATTTACGAATTCATTTCGATTGCTTTGTGTGGCTTCTTGCTTTCAATTCAGCAAACTTCGCCTGAACCTATTAAGGGTGATTTTGTAACAAACGTTATTTCTAAATCAGTTATATTTGGTTCTTTATTAACTATTTCGGGACTTTTACCAGTTATTATTAATGCTATAGTTCCTCAAGGAATTGAACATTGGACTTCACTTATTGTAGTAAATGTAACAATAAGTGGTTTATGTGTATTGCTTTATATTTGTTATCCATTTAAAAAATACACAATTATGGTTTCTTGTGTCGGCATAGGTCTTTCAGTACTATTATCATTAGCTTTCCCTGATGTTTTCTTTAACCCTGGTTATTTAAAGCAAGCTAATAATTTAACAGAACAATTCCATTTAATATTTAAAGATTTCTTCGATTTATCTTTATTTAAAAGCTTCCATTATTATGAGTGGATAATGGTAGCGGTGTATTTAATAATAGCGCCTTTACTTTTGATTGGATTAATGAAATTGCGAACATTAGTTATCAAAAATAAAGATAAGATTATTTCGTTCTTTTACAAGCTCTTTAAAAGCAAAAAGAATGCATAAAATGTAACCACTTTCATAAAATAAATTTTGCTTTTTAAATAATGCGAATTTAATCGCATTTTTTAATTTTCTGAAATTTATGAAAGCGTTTTCATTCGATTGTTATCGTGTTTTTTATCACTTTACTATTTTCAAAGGCATTTTATTATATAGGTGTTCAAGGAGGAACAAACGATATGAAGAACGAAGAAAAAGAATTACTCAATGAATTAAAAGATTGCGAAAACAGTAACGATTATGAAGAGGAATATGAGGAAGAAGAGAGCGAAGGATATTTCTTCCCAGATTTCAGAAATTTCCTCAACTAATTAAACAAGCTTTTATAGATTTATCCTTCTATATAAAGAAAAGCCACACCGTTAAATAGGAACTCGCACATCCTGATCGTGGCTTTTTTCTTTGCCTTGATTCTTCCAGCCTTACTATCTTAATATTTGTTCCTTTTTATATTATATTTACAAGCTTTTACAGTTGTTGATTAAAAAACACGATAATTATCACATCTTTTTGATTATGTTTCAGAAAATTTTTGTAGCGAATATTTAATTTATAGTTTTTATATTTGGTTTACTTTAATTTAAAGAATTTGTCTTGAAAGTTTTGTTTTATTTAGTTGATTCATCTATTACTTTAACAGTTATATTTCAAAGAATGCGATTATTATCGTGCTTTTCTCACGTTAAAGAAATTATTTTTGTAGCGAATTTTTTAGAAATAAAGCAAAATCATTTGAGATTTTACTAACTTTAAATAACCAATTTAAATTAACAAATTGAGCGCATTATACAAAACAACCTTTTACAGATGATTAAGAAATAATGCGATATTTATCGTCTTTTTTAATTCTAGAAGAAATAAAATTTGTAGCGAATTAATAAGTGTTTAGCAGAACTACTCGTAATTTTGTAAAGACAATAAATAACATACTTTTTGTTCTTACTGATTTTATAGGTTTTTTATTTTCTTTTACAGTTTATTTCATAAAAACACGATAAATATCCTGTCTTTTAAAAGAGAGAGAAAACATTTTTGTAGCGAATAATATAACTCTAGCAATTGAAAATGAAATTCGAACAATAGCAAATATTCCGATTTTATCGTCTTTTTATACGCCATATATGGCAAATATTTAGTGTGTCAGTTATAATGATGGTAAGAATTTTTACATTCGGGGGAAACCAATATGAAAAGAATTATTAAACCTGTATTGATGAGTGCTGTCTTTATGCTCTCACTTTCTTCATGCGGAAAAAGCGCATCAAGCATGGTTGATGCTTTAAAGAACGATGAATTCGAAGTTCAATCTATTACTAACGAGAACGATGAGTTAGAAGCAATTGAATTGTTATTAAACGCTGCTTTACTTGCTGCTGAAAAAATTGATGACTATAAGAACGGCGTCGACTTAATTTCAGTACACTATGCAGTTAAAATAGATGAAAATGGAACTCATGCTGCAGAAATTAATGAATTTGGTAATGGAGATCAAGCTAATTTGTTTTATAGCGTCTATGAAGAGTTCGGGGGAGAATCGGATAGTGAAACATTAGACTATTATGTTGTTACTGGTTCTTGCGTAGTTGGCTATAGTGACGATTACACAAAAGGAGTTTTAGGACTTTAAAAAATAGTTTAGTTTACCACGGTTTTTTATTAAATTACTTTATTTTTTAACATATTTATATTTATAATTAATCCATGGCTGTTAGAGATATTGAGTTACCTAACTATAGACTTTCACATGAACTTTGGAATTCGATAAGTCATGGATTAACTGGCATATTTGGGATTATCGCCTTTGTTTTAATGATGTGCAAAATTGGTGGAGTTTATACACCAAATGGACTTCATATAGAAGTGGGCGATCCTTTTGCTTATGTAAGTTGTGCAATTTATGGTTTTGCAATTATTGTTTGTATGACTATTTCTTGTATATATCATGCTCTTGCAAAAAATAATGGGAAAAGAGTTTTAAGAGTTTTAGACCATGACTTTGTTTTCTTCTTAGTAGCTGGAACATATACACCATATTGTTTAATTACTATGAGGAATCTTCCTCTTTGGGGAATTAGTGGAACCGAATGGAGCGGCTATCTTATTTTTGCAATTGTTTGGGCATTGATTGCTTTAGGCATTACCATGAATTCGGTTAACATTAAAAAGTTTGGTGGATTATCCATGGCTATTTATATTTGCGCGGGTTGGATGATCATTGTCAATTTCATGGAATTATATAATGCCCTTGGACTTGTTGGATTTTTATTATTATTAATTGGTGGAATATCTTTTTCTGTTGGTGCAATTTTATATGGAATTGGAAAAAAGCATAGTGTCTGGTGGCATACTGTTTTCCATTTCTTTGTTTCTGCTGGTATTGTTTTACAATTTTTAAGTGTATATTTATACGTTTTATAATTTTAGAAATTATCTTTTCTTTAAAAAATATAATTTGAATATCCTTTGTTTAGATTCTTAAAATGTTTAACTTTCTAAACTAAAAAATATATAATTCTAGGCATGAAAAAACTTATTTCTAATTATCATACACATACTTTTAGGTGCGGTCATGCTTTAGATAATCCTGATGAAGACTATATTTTAAAAGCTATTTCACTTGGTTATAAGAACTTAGGGTTTTCAGACCACGCACCTTTTAAAGGAGCGCATCATCCATCAATGAGAATGGATTTTGATGAAGATTTTCCAGACTATATTTCTTCAATTACTAAATTAAGAGATAAATATAAAGACAAAATTAATATTTATATTGGCCTTGAAATTGAATACATAGAAGATAGAGATGAGTACTATAAAGAATTATTAAACGATTATCATTTAGACTATTTAATTTTAGGCCAACATTGTATCTACGATAATGATGGTAACCCTCATTTTTATACACAAAAAATTGATGATGAAGAAGGGTTTGAAAGATATGCTAAAGATTTAATAAAAGGAATTAGCAGAGGATATTTCAGTTATGTTTGCCATCCTGATCTTTTATTAAATGGCTTTCAACATATAACTCCTAAAATAGAAATGTTAATGGATGAGATATGTGAAGCAGCAAAGAAATATGACATACCTTTAGAGATAAATATTAATGGCGAAACAAATAACAAATTTAATGCAATTAAAAGAAATTGCTTTCATTATCCAAGTCAGATTTTCTTTGAAAAAGCAGTGAAACATAAAAACAAACTAATTTTTGGTGTGGATGCTCATGCTCCTTGGGACTTTGATCGAATCGATTATAATTATTTTTCAAAATTTTTAACGGATTTAAATTTGTCTGATAATGATATTTTAAAAGAATTAGAGTTTAAAAAGATTAAGTAGAACGAATAAATGGCAACCTTGTTTATAGGTTGCTTTTTCTTAGGTAAAACAATTTTAGGAAAATTAGCACTCGCCTCTTGCAATTGCTAAAATCTGATTTACAATATTTATTGCTGGAGGTAAAAAACCTATGATAAAACCATTAAAAAATTATGTTGTATTAAAAAAAGAAAAAGTTGAAGAAAAGAAAGTTGGTTCAATTATTCTTTCATCAACTAAGAAAGACGACGCTAATGTTGCAAACATTATCGAAGTCGGTGAAGAGGTTAAAAATAGTGAACTAGTTAAGGGAGCAAAAGTAGTTTACAAGGAATACTCAACTACATCATATAAAGAAAACGATGATGAATATCTTTTAATTAAAGATGAAGATATTCTCGCTGTAATTAAATAAAAAGAGGTATAAAAATATGGCAAAAATTGTTAGATATGGAAAAGATGCAAGAGCCAGAATGGAAAAAGGAGTCGATGTTCTTGCAGATACTGTAAAAATTACACTTGGACCAAAAGGTAGAAACGTTGTTTTAGACAAAGGTTATGGCTCACCATTAATTACAAATGACGGTGTTACTATTGCTAAAGAGATTGAGCTTGAAGACAACTTTGCAAACATGGGAGCAAAACTTGTTTATGAAGTTGCTAATAAAACAAACGATATTGCTGGTGATGGTACAACAACTGCAACAGTCTTAGCACAAGCAATGATCCATAGAGGAATTGATTATGTTAATAAAGGCAGCAACCCAGTCTTTTTAAGAGAAGGTATTGAAAAAGCTGGCAAAGCTGTAGCAGATTATTTGCTTGAACACACAAAACTTATTGAAACAAGTAAAGATATCGCAAGTGTTGCAACAATTTCTTCATCTAGTGCTGAAATTGGAGATGAAATTGCAAAAGCAATGGACTTAGTTGGAAGAAATGGAGTTATCACAGTTGATGAGTCGAAAGGTTTTGATACTGAATTAGAAGTAGTTAAAGGTCTTCAATATGATAAAGGTTACATTTCACCATACATGGTCACTGATAGAGACAAGATGATAGCTGAACTTGAAGACGCATATATTCTTGTAACTGACCAAAAACTTAACAATATTCAAGATGTCTTACCAGTGTTACAAGGTGTTGTCGATGAACACAAACCACTTTTAATTATTGCTGATGACATCGATAACGATGTTACATCAACATTGATTGTTAATAAATTAAGAGGAACATTCAATGTAGTTGCAACTAAAGCTCCTGAATTTGGCGATGCACAAAAGAATATTCTTGAAGATATTGCTATTTTAACTGGTGCTAAATTCTACTCTAAAGATCTCAATATGGAACTTAAAAATATTACATTAGAGGATTTAGGTAAAGCTAAGAAAGTAACAATCACTAAAGATAACACTACAATTATTGATGGTGCTGGTAATAAAGAAGCAGTTGATGCAAGAATTAGTGAACTTAATGCTCAAGCTGAAAATAGTAAGAGTGAATTCGATAAGAAAAAATATCATGAAAGAGCAGCTAAATTATCAGGTGGTGTTGCAGTAATTAAAGTTGGTGCAACTACTGAAAGCGAATTAAAAGAAAAGAAATTAAGAATTGAAGATGCTCTTAATGCAACTAAAGCAGCAGTTAGCGAAGGCATTGTTGTTGGTGGTGGAGCAGCTTTAATGGATGCTCAAAAAGCTTTAAAAGATAAGATTAAAGATAAGAATCCTGATGTTGAAAAAGGCATAAGAGTCGTTTTAGATTCCTTAAGCGCACCTTTATATCAAATTGCAGAAAATGCTGGATATAATGGAGATGTAATTGTTGAAAAACAAAAACGTCAACAAGTAGGTGTTGGATTTGATGCTAAAGCAGGAAAATGGGTTAACATGTTTGAAGCAGGAATCGTTGATCCTACTAAAGTTACAAGAAGTGCTATCTTAAATTCAAGTTCAATCAGTGCTTTATTTATCACTACCGAAGCTGGTGTTTCAGAGAAGAAAAAAGATGATAAGGAAAGTGCTGAAGGAGCAAGTCAATTAGATTACTAGATTAAAAATCTAAATTATAACTTAACGTCTAGGCTAAAAACTTAGGCGTTTTTTAATGCTTGAATTTATAGGAAGCCAATATGTGTAGAATAACTCTGACTTCGAAATTATTATATTCTAAGCATCAGTAGTAGATATTAAGTAGATAATTAGTAGTTAATCTAGTACTAAACTAGTAGTTACAAATTCTACTAATAAACTTTAATTAAACAATTTATAATATTAAATATGAAACCTTTATTAAAAATTGGGCCTTTTGAGTTATATAAGAAAAGACCAAACACCATCTCTAAAGGATTTTTATACACCGCCGAATTAGAGTTTGATGTTCCAAATGTTGATAGAAAAAGATTAGTGAGAGTGTATCTTCCTAGTACTTACGATTTTGAAAATCCTGAGAATCGTTTTGCTGTTATGTACATGATGGACGGGAAGAACCTTTTTGATGACTATACATCTTATGTTGGCGAATGGCATGTAGATGAAGCAATTGAAAAAAGAGTAAGACAGCATAAAGAAGCTTGTATTATTGTTGGTATTGATAGTGCTAAAAAAGATATTGATAGAACTCTTGAAATGACTCCTCATAGTGACCATATTTCCTATTATGACGATGATACTGAGTTAGGGTATGCTGAAGACTTGGCTGACTCTATAATGAATTTTTTAAAGCCATTGATTGATGAAACTTTCTTTACCTTATCAGATTATTTAAATACAGCGATTGGCGGATCTTCAATGGGTGGTCTAATGGCTTTTTATATGGGTATGAAATACAAGGAAGAAATAAGCTATTCTCTTTGCTTCTCGCCAGCTTTTTTAGTCTATCAAAAGGATTTCTTTAAGAAAAAACTTCAAAAGAATAAATTTAACAACGAAGAGTTTGGAAGATTTTATTTTTATTGTGGTGGACAAGATTTTGAACGCCGCTTTGAAGATTTAACCTTTTATACCTTTAAATACTTAAGAAGAAAAGGATTTAAAGACGATCAAGCTCGTCTAGTTTATGATTCAAGAATGAAACATCATGAATCTGCCTGGTCAAAATATTTTCCAGATGCTTTATCTTATTGGTTAGACGAATGACATTTATTAATTTAGCTCAAAGTTTAGAAGGAATAACACCAACTAGAAACTTTAACCTTCTGTATATAATTTTAGATTCAATCTTTTTAGTTGTATTATTAGGGCTTTTAATATATCAAAAGAAATATGTTACTTTAATTTGGTCGCTTATAGGTGGAGTTTTATATTACATTGTTGATTATGGCTATTTTTACCTTATAAGTGCATCAAGAGTAGTTACGGTAGGTGGAGTAAGTACTGAAGCTTATACAGCCTTAGTATTACTTTGGATGTCTTTATCTTATGGAATTACTAATTTTGCTTTTATTTGGTTGTGCTTAAGAAAAGATAAATATCTAAAAGAATATTTGATATTGATTGTTGGGTGGTGGCTTGTAGCACCTTCAATATCTTCATTTGGAGGACCAAATGATATTCAAACATTTAGAACAACTACACAATATCATGGAGCAATGGCAATAATTCTTGTTGTGGGTTATCTTGGCTTAATCATTTATAACTTGGTAAACAAAAAGAAAGTGGTTAATATACTTGCTCTAAATCTCATTGGAATTAGTGTTCAATTCTGTTGGGAGTTTGCTTTACTTGTTAATCAGATAAGACCTATGAACGAAAATTCAATCATGACATTATTAGTTAATAGTATTATTGAAACAAATCTTGGTTTACCTTATATGTATTTAATTTATCTAGCGGTAAGTAAACGATTCAAAGATGATTTAAGTAAACAAGATAATTTCATTGATTATTATTCAAAAGATAAAGCAGTAGTAAGTGAGGCAGAATAGATTTATTGAAAGGTTTTGAGGAATACTTGGAACCTTTTTTTAAAAATTATTTTGAGGGAGACTTAATCGAATTAAGCATTAAGAAAAATAGATACTTAACGATATTTGAACAATTTAATAGATATTAGTAGTTAACTAGTATTTAAATAGTTATGAAAGTGGCCTTGAGGCCCCATTTGCTGAAGATTTGCAAGGTTTTTTGACTTTGTAAATAAGGAAAAAATTTATCTACTAGAAATCTACTAATTCTTCCGTTTTTGATTTTTGACCAATTTTCTCAATTGTAAAAAAACCTTTTGAACCTTACTATTAATGAGCGGAGAAAATATATACCGACAAACGATGAGAATTAGTGGATTACAAAAGTTAACATTACTAGATTTTCCTAACCTTGTTGCTTGTACATTGTTTCTTCCAGGTTGCCAGTTCAGATGTCCTTTTTGTCAAAATGCATCTTTAGTAACTGATCTCATAAACGTTGAAGAGATTGATGAGGAAGAAGTGTTTAATTACCTCAAAAGTAGAAAAGGCATTATTGATGGGGTTTGCGTAACGGGTGGTGAACCAACTCTCCAAAGCGATTTAAAAGATTTTATTAAAAAGATTAAAGAATTAGGATTTAAGGTAAAACTTGATACTAATGGTTATAATCCAAAGATTTTAAAAGAGTTGATCGACCTCTCCTTACTTGACTATGTAGCGATGGATATTAAGAATTCGCTTGAAAAATATCCATTAACTTGCGGAGTCAAAGCCTTGAAGATTGAAAATATATTATCTTCGATAGAAATTTTAAAAGAAAATAAAATTCCATATGAATTCAGAACTACAGTAATTAAAGAATTTCATAAGGAAGATGACTTTAAACAAATTGCAAAATTAATTAAAGGTGTTAAGACTTATTACCTTCAAGAATATCGCGACAGCGAGACTTGTATTCAAAGAGGGTTCTACGGTTATACTTTTGACGAGATGATGCACTTTGTTCGTTTATTAGAAGAAGAAGGGATCAAAGCCGAGTTAAGAGGCATTGAATAGGGAAAATTATGTACAAAGTTATTAAAAGAGATGGAAGCAAAGTTTTATTCGACATTTCAAAGATTACTAAGGCTATTACAAAAGCTTTTAAATCAGTTGATAGAAAATACGATGAAAGCCAAATCAATTTATTAGCACTTTCTGTTACTTCTAAGTTTGATTCGAAGATTAGCAATGATGCAATTTCAGTTGAAGATATTCAAGATTGCGTTGAACAAACTTTAATGGAGACTGGTTTTACTGATGTTGCAAAAAGTTATATTCTTTATCGTAAAAACCACGAAAAATTAAGAAACACCAATACACTTTTGGATTATAAAAAGATTGTTGATAATTATATTCACGTTAATGATTGGCGTGTAAAAGAAAACTCAACAGTTACTTATTCAATTGGTGGTTTAATTCTTTCAAACAGTGGAGCTATTACTGCTAATTATTGGTTAAGTGAAGTTTATGATGAAGAAATCGCTAACGCTCATCGTAATGCTGATATTCATTTACATGATTTAAGTATGTTAAGTGGATATTGTGCAGGATGGAGTTTAAAGCAACTTATTACAGAAGGATTAGGTGGAGTAAGTGGAAAAATTACTAGTGCTCCAGCAAAACATTTATCTGTTTTATGTAATCAAATGGTTAACTTCCTTGGCATCATGCAAAATGAATGGGCAGGCGCACAAGCTTTCTCTTCTTTTGATACTTACCTTGCTCCATTTGTCAAAGCTGATAACTTATCTTATGAAGAAGTTAAAAAATGTATCGAATCATTTGTTTATGGTTGTAATATTCCAGCACGTTGGGGTACTCAAGCACCATTTACAAATATTACTTTAGATTGGGTTGTCCCAGAAGACCTTGCTGAACAAAACTGTATCGTCGGTGGAAAACTTATGGACTTTAAATATAAAGACTGTAAGAAAGAAATGGATATGGTTAATAAAGCATTTATTGAAACTATGATTGAAGGCGATGCTAATGGTAGAGGTTTCCAATATCCAATTCCAACCTATTCAATTACTAGAGATTTCGATTGGAGCGAAACTGAAAACAATAAACTCTTATTCGAAATGACAGCAAAATATGGTACACCATACTTCTCAAACTATGTTAATAGTGATATGAAACCAAGTGACATTAGAAGTATGTGCTGCCGTTTAAGACTTGATTTAAGAGAACTTAGAAAGAAGAGTGGCGGTTACTTTGGTAGCGGCGAATCAACTGGTTCGATTGGAGTTGTTACTATCAATCTTCCACGTATTGCTTACCTTGCAAAAGATAAAGAAGATTTCTATGCTCGTTTAGATCATATGATGGATGTAAGTGCTAGATCACTTTCTATTAAGAGAAAAGTTATTTCTAAGTTATTAGATGATGGTTTATATCCATACACAAAACATTATTTAGGATCATTCAAAAACCATTTCTCAACAATTGGTCTTGTTGGCATGAATGAAGTCGGACTTAATGCTAATTGGTTAAGAAAAGATTTAACTCACAAAGAAACACAAGATTTTGCTGTTGAAGTGTTAAATCACATGAGAGATAGACTTGTAAAATATCAAGAAGAATATGGTGATTTATATAATCTTGAAGCTACTCCAGCCGAATCTACCAGCTACCGTTTAGCAAAACACGATAAAGAAAGATATCCAGATATTATTACTGCAAGTGAAAATGGAAAAACTCCATACTATACTAACTCATCTCACTTACCAGTTGGATTTACAGATGATATTTTCTCCGCATTAGATGTTCAAGATAGACTTCAAACTTTATATACAAGTGGAACAGTCTTCCATGCATTCCTTGGAGAGAAATTACCTGATTGGAAAGCAGCTGCTAATCTTGTAAGAAAAATTGCTGAAAATTATCGTTTACCATATTACACAATGTCTCCAACATATTCTGTTTGTAAAGAACATGGTTATATAGCTGGAGAACACTTTATATGTCCAAAATGTGGTCAAAAAACAGAAGTTTATTCTAGAATCACTGGTTATTATAGACCAGTTCAAAACTGGAATGATGGTAAGCTTGAGGAATACAAAGAAAGAAAAACTTATAACGTTTTAAATTCTAAATTTGATCCTAAAGTTGATGGAATCCATGCTGGAGAATGTGAATGCCAAAAGCATGAAGAAGTCAAAGAAGAGAATGTAATTCCAACAAATTTTGATAAGAATGAAATGGAACTTGTATTATTTACAACTCCAACTTGTCCAAATTGTAAAGTTGCTAAAAGATACTTTGACCAACATGGAATTAAATATACAACTATTGACGCAACAACTAGAGGTGATTTAGTTGATAAATATCATATCTCTAGTGCTCCAACTTTAGTTGCTTTCTCTAGAAATAATCACAATGAAGCTCCATTAATTTTGTCTTCACTTCCTGAAATTCTTAAATTTGCTAAATAATTAATAAATAGTAAAGGTTAAAAGTTAGGGCCAGCACTCATAGTGTTGGCCTTTTTGCCATAATTTTATATTCAAAAACTGTATTTATAGTAGGAGTTATTTTATGAGTAAAAGGAAAGAAGTTAAAGAAACAGTTGAAAATGCACGAATAATGTTTGAAGAAATTAAGCAAGACAAAAACCGTGCGGATTTTTATGAAGAAAATGGTGTTTCACATATTGAAATTAACTTATCTAATGGAAATATTTATGATGAATATTCTACTGATAGTGAGTTAAATCCTGAAATATTTGAATTTGTTGAAAAAGTGTTTCGTCTTGTCAAAAAGAAAGCTAATTTAGAAATTGATATAACTTATCCATCTGAGATGAGTGAAGAGGAGAAAGATAAGATAGAAAAATTATTTAAAAGCCACTATGCAATTAGCATTGTAAAAAGCGATGATGAAATTAAAAGGCATAATATTGTTTCCATATTACTTCTTATTTTTGGCGTTTTAATTTATGGCGCTTATGGATTATTAGAATATTTTAAGGTCGATTTTATATTTCGAGGCGTTATAGAGATTGCTTCTTGGGTTTTTATTTGGGAGGCTGTTGATATGTTTTTCCTTTCTAATTTTAGTTCACGTATAGAAAGAATAAAAAACGTAAAAATATTTAACGCCAAGATATCTTATAACTAACATTTTGATACAAAGCAATGGTGTAAAAATTTACGATATTTGCTCGAGAAATCGGGCATTTTTTTATTTTGGCGTTTTGCTAGTAGATGAAAATTGATTCGAACAGACGACTTTTTAAAATTTGGTTCTACTACAAGAACGAAAGCCTACTAGATAAATGTTTCCCTACTAGAAAAACGACACTCCTACTAGAGAAATGACACCCCCCTACACAAAGTCGCAGATTTGTACCGAAATAATCCATATAATTTCCTCAAGTAGTTTCAAAAAGCAAGCATTGATTTGACATAGTAAAAATCGCTGGTTAAACCTTTTTATTTGATAAGACAGAAGAAGTAGTTTTTGATTTTGAATAATTGTAATTGTGGATTTAAACATACTTTTATTATATAATTTAAAACGAGGTGAGGACATGATTCAAGAATTATTTGGCAACAAGGTGAAACAATTAAGAGTTCAAAAAGGTATGTCTCAAGATGATCTGTCTGCTCTAAGTGGGATCGATAGACCTCAAATTTCAAAAATCGAACAAGGTAAAATTAATGCTACTTTAGAAACAATTGAAAAAATAGCTATAGCTTTGAATGCTAATACATCAGAACTTTTAGATAATAAGGTAAGCTCTTCATCCTTTTGTAAAGTGGGCTGGTGGAAAGACTCAGCTTCTTGATAAGTTGTATTCTTTAATGCCTAAAGAATTTAATAATTATTTTGAGCCATTTGTTGGTGGCGGTTCTTTCTTTTTGAGTTTAGCACCATCCAAAGCAGTTATAAATGATTTTAATAGTGAGTTAATTAGTGCCTACAGCTGCTTTCAAGATGCCCATCTTTACAATTGTTTAATTGAAGAGTTAATAAAGCATGAGCAAAATCATTCTGAGGAATATTATTATCAAATACGCTCAATGGATAAGAACCCTAATTTTTTAAACCTCCCAATATATGTACGTGCTGGTAGGATGATATATCTAAATAAGGCTTGTTTTAATGGTTTATATAGAGTTAATTCTAAAGGTTTTTTTAATGTTCCTTCAGGAAAAAAAGCAAAAGTAACAACTTTCGATAGAAATAATTTTGAGTCTTTAAAAGGTTATTTCGCTAATAATGAAGTTTCTATTTTAAATGGTGATTTTGAAGACGCTGTGAAAAACGCAAAAGCAGGTGACTTTGTGTATTTCGATCCTCCTTATGATACCATTGAAAACAAAAATTCTTTTACTTCTTATGCAAAAAATAATTTTGGAAAAGAAGAACAAAGAAGACTTGCTGGTGTTTACAAAGAACTAACCGATAGAGGTGTGTATGTGATGCTAAGTAATCACAATACTGCATTTATCCATGAATTGTACGCTGAATTTAATATACATGTTGTTTGTGCTAAAAGAATGATTAATTCTAACCCTAATGGCAGGGGAAATGTTGAAGAAGTCATTATTACCAACTATTAAGGGGGGGATTTTTTTATGGGCTTTATTGAAGAACAACTTATTAAGAACACTGACGCTAAAAGAATATATAAAACTCGTCATAATCAATACATTGAAAAGAAAATACCTTTATATCAGAAGGACAATTATCTCGAAGATGGTTTTGAAGAATATAAAAAAGCAAACTCAAAATTTTGTTATGTTCGCAAGATGAAAGAACACGATGAGCTTTTTGAAGACAAAGTTTGGTGTGCTTTTTATAAAATGGGTTTCAATTTATTATCAAAAGATAGAAATTTTAAACTTAAAAATGGAGATGGTAAAGGAAACACAAAACAGATAGATGTTTTTTGTGTAGATGAGGACGTGATTTTAATTATTGAATGTAAATCTAAAAAGACACTACAGCAAGGCACATTTAAAGATAATATCGATGCTTACAAAGGCAACATGGAAGGTTTTAAAAAATATATACAAGATGAATTTGGAAGAGAGAAAAAAATAGTTTTTATTTATGCGACCAATAATGTAATTTGGTCCGACGCTGATGATAGTAGATTGAAATCCATAGGTTATGTTAAGAAAGTTCATCTAGATGAAGAAAACATCGATTACTATGATGAGTTGTCCAACAACTTAGGGAATGCAGCAAAATATCAACTTTTAGGAAGTCTTTTTAGTGGTGACGAAATCAAATCAATGGATGCGGAAGTTCCTGCAATCCGAGGCAAAATGGGGAATACTATTTATTATTCCTTCCTTATTGAGCCAGAAAAACTCTTAAAATTTTGCTATGTTTTACATAGAAATAGTTCACATTCAACAAAAGATCTATCTCCCTCATATCAAAGGATAATAAAAAAAGATAGGTTAAAGCATATAAGAGATTTCGTTAATGATGGTAATTTTTTTCCAAACAGTATCATTATTTCAATTGATACAAAAAATCCGAACGATAAGGAATTAAATTTTGATTTAGCTGGTAAAGAATTGAAGACGAATACAAATTCGAGAATTGGCGTTTTACATCTTCCTAAAACATATCAGTCCGCTTTTATTATTGACGGTCAGCACCGTCTTTACGGATATACAGGCACAAAATATGCTTCAACAGAAACAATACCTGTCATTGCTTTTGTTAACATGGATAAAAGTGATCAAGTAAAAATGTTTATGGACATTAATCAAAACCAAAAGCCTGTTGCTAAAAATTTACGTAATACACTTGAGGAATTTCTACTCTGGGATTCTAAAAAGCCTGAAGAAGTAAGAAAGGCAATAATGTTAAGAATTTCAATGCATTTAGGTTCAAATAATAAATCACCTCTTTTTAAGAGAATAATTACTGGTGAAGATCAAAAAACTCACACTATGTGCATTACATTGGAAACAATGAGATTAGCATTAGCAAAAACATATTTCTTTAACGCCTACAAGAATGAACAATTAAAAGAAAATGGATTTTTTGATTTTGGTGATTCAAATAATGATAAAGAAAAAACATTAGATTACGTTTGTAAGATTCTTGAAAATTATTTTAACGGAATCAAAAATGGTCTTCCTGATCTTTGGGATGCTGGTGATGAAAAATATTTAAGCATTAATAACACTATTTATGGATTGATAATACTTTTAAGCGAATTTATAACTTATTTAAAGAACAAGGAAAAATTTGATACAAAGACAAAAAGTTGCGATTTTATTAATAATTTTATTAATGGCGAACTTATAGATATTCTAAATATAAAATTATCGGAACTTACTCAAGATGATATTGATAATCATTTACTTAAAAGAGGAGCTGGTGGCACTGCTGAAGCTGGGCGTTTTTTGTGCTACTTGATTCATACTGAGATAAGTGATTTTTCTCCGTCTTGGTTAACTCAGTATATCGATGATTATTTTCAAAATAATAACAGTGAAGCTCTTAGTTCAATTAAAAACATTCTTGATTTGAGCAGAGATTTATTTCGTACTCTCTTGAAAGAAAATTATGGAGAAAATTGGAGCCTTCTTGGAATAGATCAAAAAACGAACCTTAGTCTAACAGCTAAAAAGAATGAAAATGATAGAGTTGTTATTTCTAATGGAGGAACTGCTGGTGATACTGACATTTTATCATTTGCAGATTTTGGTGAACTAGATTCTATCAGTCGAAATAGAACAAATTGGTCTTCATTATTTTCAAAATTTTATAAAAATAAAAATGGCTTATTTGGCAACGAAAAGAATATTTTGAGTAAATTAAAGTCAATTTATAACGATGTTAGTAAAGGTCACAATATAAGAAAATGCGATTTTAATGATTTAAATGAGTTCCATAAATTGTTCGAAGAGGCTTTGAAAGCTAATGAGTTATAATTTTTTCAGTCCTAATAATCATTTTAAATTATTTTTTGGCGATTCAATTAAAATCATGAAAAAAATTGAAGCTAAAACAATTGATTTAATATTTGCTGATCCTCCTTATTTTTTATCGAGTGGTGGAGTCTCATGCCATTCAGGCAAACAAGTATCAGTTAACAAAGCAGATTGGGATAAGACATTAACAGTCCAGGATAAAATTAAGTTTAATAGAAAATGGATAAGAGCTTGTAAAAGGATTTTAAAAGATGACGGCTCGATTTGGATAAGTGGTACTTTTCATAATATCTATTGTGTTGGAGTTGCACTAGAGTTAGAGGGCTTTTCAATAATCAACAATATCACTTGGGTTAAGCCTAATCCTGCGCCAAATTTAGCATGTAGATGTTTTACAAATTCAACTGAGACTATTCTTTGGGCAAGAAAGCAATTAACTCCCAAGAAAAAAGGCAAGCACACTTTTAATTACCAACTAATGAAAGATGAAAATGGTGGTAAACAAATGAAAGACGTATGGTTAATTAATCTTCCTAAAAATAACGAAAAAAGATATGGGCACCATGTTGCGCAAAAGCCAGAAGCCTTATTAGAAAGAATAATTTTAGCTTCAACAAATGAAAACGATTTAATACTAGATCCATTTTTAGGAAGCGGAACGACTGGTGTAGTGGCATTAAAATTAAATCGTAAATTTATTGGGATTGAAAAAGAAGTGAATTCCTTAGAAATAGCAAAGAGAAGAATAGATGATGTTTTAAATTTTAAGGAGGAACAGAAATGAGAGATTTTGAAACATGGTTAAAAACAATGACTGGAAATATTTCTACATGGGAATATTACACGGATTTCAAAAAAGTATATAAAAATATTGATGCCATAAAAGTAGAATTGAATATTCTTAATTCTTTAGTTGGTTCCAAAAAAATTAAAGAAGAATTTATTGGTTTATATAAAAAATATCCAGAAATCTTAAAAGTTATTCCTATTCTTTTGGCTAAAAGAGAATCAGAAATTAAGATTAAAGATACTAAAAAAGACTATGCTTTTAGATTTGATAAACCAAATTACTCAGTTGAAGACTATGCTTTATTTATGGAAAAAACTGGTTTATTCGATTTAATTTCCAACCACGTAATCAATAATTTGATTGATTATGTAATGGGTATCGAAGTTGGCATGGATACAAACGCTAGAAAAAATAGAACTGGGGATTCTATGGAAAACATGGTCGAATCTTATTTAATTAATTATGGCTTTATTAAAAACAAAACATATTTTAAGGAAATGTATAAGAGCGAAGTTGAGAAGAAGTTTGGAGTTAATCTGTCTAGTATAAGTAATAAAGGAAAAACAGAAAAACGTTTTGATTTTGTATTCGTAAAAAATGGTAGAGTATATGGCGTTGAATGTAATTTTTATAGTGGCGGTGGTTCAAAGCTAAATGAAACAGCTAGAAGTTATAAAAATCTTGCTATCGAATCAGAGGACATAGGTAATTTTACATTTGTTTGGTTCACCGATGGAACTGGTTGGAATTCTGCGAAACATAATCTTGAAGAAACATTTGATTCATTACCGACAGTCTTTAATTTAAATGATTTAAGAAACGGAATTTTAGATTGTATTGAGGATTATGTCAATGAATTAAGCGCAAAGAAATAATCAAAGATTTTTATAAAATCAACATTTTCTATGGGTTTCGTTTATCTAGTAAGGGTTTCGTTTTGCTAGTAGGGGTGTCGTTTTGTATTAAAGCGATGGCACAAAGATAAATCGTGTTGATAAAAATAAATCTGATTTTAGTATTTAAACCATGAATTTAATAGGAACTAAAGTTATAACTCTCGATCGAATATATTTAAGACAATTTAACATGAACGATATTGATGATCTTTTTGAATACGCTTCAAATAAAGATATTACCGAACATCTAACTCGGAATCCTCATAAAAACAAAGAAGAAACACGTTTATTACTTCAAAATCAATTTAGTAAATATGACGAGAGCACATTTAGATGGGGAATCGTTTTTAAAGAAAACAACAAATTAATCGGAAGCATTGACGTAGTAAGATTAGATAAAGTTAATGAAGAAGCTGAAATTGGTTATGTTTTAAATAGTGCTTACCATAATCAAGGAATTATGAGTGAGGCTTTTAAAGGAGTAATTAATTACTTATTTAATGAAGTGAATTTAAAAGAAATTTCTGCTTGTTTTGAATTAGGAAATGAAGCTTCAAAACATGTTATGGAAAATTGTGGACTGAAAAGTAAAAACTTGATTAAAGAGATAGTATTACCACTAAAAGGTAACAAGATTACTTACGTTTCTTATTATTCAATTAAAAAACACGAGACATATTAAAATTTATTTTCTGAAACATTTCTGAAACTTAAATGACATCAAAATTTTTACTAAAACAAGAAACATTTATTTGTGTTTTATTTTTAACTTTTAACTATAATAAATAATGCTATGGAAAAAGTTTATTCTTTAGGTATTGATGTAGGAAGTACAACTGTAAAAGTTGCTGTTTTAAACGACCAACAAGAAGTTGTTTTTTCAGATTATAGAAGACATTTTGCTTCAATAATTGATACTTTAAAGAATGTTTTAATGGACGCAGAAGCAAAATTAGGCGACGTTAAGACTAAATCTTATATAACTGGTTCTGGTGGCTTAGGACTTTCAAAAGCTTTAAATATTCCGTTTGTTCAAGAAGTTGTCGCTGAAGCAAGAGTTATTAAATTAAAAAGTCCAAAAACTAATGTTGCTATAGAGCTTGGCGGAGAAGATGCAAAAATCATTTATTTTGACCATGGAATTGATGAAAGAATGAATGGAATATGTGCTGGAGGAACCGGATCTTTTATTGATCAAATGGCTAGTCTTTTAAAAACCGACGCTTCAGGATTGAACGAGTTGGCTAAAGACTATAAAGTTGTTTATCCAATTGCTGCGCGTTGTGGTGTTTTTGCAAAAACAGACATTCAACCTTTGATTAATGATGGAGCAAGTAAAAATGACTTAGCTAAATCTATTTTTAAAGCTGTTGTTAATCAAACTATATCTGGTCTTGCGTGCGGCAAGCCAATTAGAGGTAATGTTGCTTTTTTAGGAGGTCCATTACATTTCTTACCTGAACTTAGAAAAACCTTTATTGAAACACTTAATTTAACAGATGAAAGTGTGTTTGCGCCAAATGATTCTCATCTTTATCCTGCTATTGGAGCCGCTTTAGATGAGTGTGAAAATAAGGCCATTAATTTACACACACTAATAAATTCACTAAATTCCTCTTTAAAATTAGGAAATAGTATTAAAAATCTTGAGCCTCTATTCGCAAATGAAAAGGAATATGAAGATTTCAAAATCCGTCACTCTTTAGCTAGAGTCAAAAAGAAAGATATCTCAAAATACAAAGGAGAAGCATATTTAGGAATTGATGCTGGAAGCACGACTACTAAAATTGACCTTATTGATAAAGATGGGAACTTGCTTTTTAGTTATTATGTTTCTAATGAAGGCTCTCCGGTTGAAGCCACTAAAAAAGGATTTAAAGAGCTTTTAAGTGTAATTCATCCTGAAATAAAAATTGTTCAATCTTGTTCGACTGGTTATGGCGAAGAATTAATTAAGTCGGCGTTTGGTTTGGATTATGGAGAAGTTGAAACCATTACCCATTATAAAGCCGCAAAATTCTTTAATAAAAATGTAGACTGCATCTTAGATATTGGCGGGCAAGATATGAAGTGTGTCAAAATTAAAGATGGAAGTGTTGACTCTGTTTTACTTAATGAAGCATGCTCATCTGGTTGTGGTTCTTTTATTGAAACGTTTGCAAAATCTTTAAATCATACTGTAGAAGAATTTGCTAAAGAAGCCCTATTTGCTCAAAACCCAGTCGATCTTGGCTCAAGATGTACTGTTTTTATGAATAGCAATGTTAAACAAGCACAAAAAGAAGGAGCTTCAGTAGGTGATATCTCAAGTGGACTTGCTTATTCTGTTATTAAAAATGCTTTATATAAGGTTATTAAATTAACTTCTAGAGAAGAGCTTGGAGAAAATGTAGTTGTTCAAGGTGGCACTTTCTATAATGATGCTGTTTTAAGGGCATTAGAAAAAATACTAGAAAAAGAAGTTATTAGACCTGATATAAGTGGTATTATGGGTGCTTTTGGGGCAGCTTTAGTTGCAAAAGAAAATTACCAATATAATAAAATTGAAACTACGATGATGAGTTTAAAAGATGCAATTTCTTTAACTTATAAAACTCATTTCTCACACTGTAAAGGCTGCAGCAATAACTGTATCTTAACTATTAATACTTTCTCTAACCATAAAAGTTTTATTTCCGGTAATCGTTGCGAAAGATTTGTTAATAATACAAAACGTAAGGTCGACGCACCAAATATGTATAAGCGGAAATATAAACGTTTATTTGATTATGAGCCACTGAGTATTGATGAAGCTACAAGAGGAGTTATTGGTTTACCAAGAGTCTTAAATATTTATGAAAATTATCCTTTTTGGGCTACATTCTTTAAGGATTTAGGTTTTAGACTCGTCTTATCTCCAGAAAGTTACCACTCTATTTATGAACTAGGGATTGAATCTATACCTAGCGAATCTGAATGCTACCCAGCAAAACTTGTTCACGGACACATTGAACGGTTAATCCAAAATGGAATCAAAACAATCTTTTATCCTTCTATTCCTTATGAAAGAAATGAGACAAAAGATGCTAATAATCATTTCAATTGTCCTATAGTTACAAGTTATCCTGAAAATATTAAAAACAATGTTGAAAACTTAAAGAAGTTTGAAATACGTTTTTTACATCCTTTTTTAAGTTTAACTAATGAAGAGATTGCCTCGAAAGAATTGGCCAATATCTTTGAAAAAGAGTTCAATATACCTCGCAATTTGACTAAAAACGCTGCAAAACACGCATATTCTGAATTACTTCGTTTTAAAAGAGAAGTCGAAGAAAAAGGAAATGAAGTGTTAAAGTGGATGCAAGAAAATCATAAAAGAGGCATTGTTTTAGCTGGACGTCCATATCATTTAGATCCTGAAATTAATCATGGCATTCCTGAAATGATTGAAAGTTATGGTTTTGCTGTTTTGACTGAAGATGCCATAGCTCCTCTTGGAGAATGTGTTCTTGATCGTCCATTAAGAGTTAATGACCAATGGATGTATCATTCTAGACTTTATAAAGCTGCTGCTTTTGTAAGAACACGTAATGATTTGGATTTAGTTCAATTAAATTCCTTTGGCTGCGGGCTAGATGCGGTCACAACTGATCAAGTAAGTGAAATTTTAACCAATTCTAATAACATATATACAGTCTTGAAAATTGATGAAATTTCAAATTTAGGAGCGGCAAGAATTAGAATTAGGTCTTTAATTGCAGCTTTAAAAGCAAGAGAGTTGGAAAAGAATTTAGTAAGCGTTAACAAAACTAGTATTGATAAAGTGGTTTTCACTAAAGAAATGAGAAAAAACTATAAAATATTAGTTCCAAATATGTCCCGAATCCATTTTAAACAACTTGAAGTTGTAATGAAGACTTTTGGCTATGATGTTGAAGTTTTAGATCCACAAGGAAAAGCGCCTATTGATTTAGGTTTAAAATACGTTAATAACGACGCTTGTTATCCTTCATTAATTGTTGTTGGACAAATGATGGAAGCTTTACAAAGTGGTAAATATGACCTTAACAAAGTGGCTTTAGTTATGTCACAAACTGGAGGCGGTTGTCGAGCCAGTAATTATATTGGCTTTATTAGAAGAGCCTTAAATAAGGCAAATATGGCGCAAATCCCTGTAATTTCTGTTAATTTAAGTGGCTTAGAAGAGAATCCTGGCTTTAAAATTACTATTCCTTTAATTTATAAAGCGATTCAAGCTGTTATTTATGGTGATGTTTTGATGAGAGTTTTATTTCACACAAGACCTTATGAAAAAAATCCTGGTGAAGCTAACAAACTTTATAAAAAATATGAAGCACGAGGACTAAAATACTTTGAAAGCAAAAAGATGAATGTTAAAGAATTTAATAAAATGCTTAAAGATTGTATCGATGAATTTGATAATCTTGAAAGAGTCGATGTAAAGAAACCTCGAGTTGGAGTAGTTGGTGAAATATTAGTTAAATTTTCTGATTATGCTAATAATTATCTTGTAGATACTTTAGAGAAAGAAGGGGCTGAAGCGGTCGTCCCTGACCTTTTAGATTTCTTCTTATATTGTTTTTATAACAACGAATTTAAAGCTGAGCATTTAGGTAAAAGTAGATTTTTATCTAAACTTTCTCAAGTTGTTATAAATGTAGCTGAAAACTTTAGAAAAACAATGAGAAAATATCTTGATGAAAGTAATCATTTTACATCGCCTAGTCGAATTGAAATAACGGCTAAAAACGTAAATGGTATTGTTTCATTAGGTAATCAAACTGGCGAAGGATGGCTTCTAACAGGCGAGATGGTTGACCTTATTGAAAACGGCGTTACAAATATAGTTTGTACTCAACCATTTGGTTGCTTGCCAAATCATATTGTTGGTAAAGGTGTTATTAAAGAACTTCATCATCGTTTCCCAAAAGCAAATATAATTGCAATTGATTATGATAGTGGAGCCAGTCAAGTTAATCAATTAAACAGAATTAAAATGATGCTTGAAAACGCTAGAAATAATTTAAAAGCAGAGGAGCAAGATTAAAGAAAAACCTAATTTTTGCATGGTTATTAGTAAAAAACATAAAAAAACACACGTACAAAGCGTGTGTTTTTAAGTAGGTTAAATGTTTTGTTTCCTTAATTAAAAAGCAGTGTCAACAAATCTTTCTAAGCTAGCAACAGGTTTAAACCCGGTAGAAACAGAAAGATTAGCACCATCTTTAAAAAGAATTAAAGTCGGAACAACTCTAACATTATACATAGCAGCAATTTCTTCAAATTGATCAATATCAACTTTTAAAACTGTGACATCATTTCTTTTTTCAGCAAGTTTTTCAAGTTCTGGCGATAACATCTTGCATGGTCCACACCAAGTAGCATAGAAGTCTACAAGTACAACGCCGTTTTTAATTAATGAATTAAAATCTTGTCCTTTTTCTAAGTGTATTAACATAAATTTAAAGCCTCCATATTTTTAAATTAAACTTATAAGATAAGTTACTAAAAAAATGATACCTAGATGTAGAGGATAAAACAAATAATATGCACTCTTAATATAAATATTTGATTTACCAAGTTTACCGCTATAAAAGAAAATAGGGATAATAGATAAAATAAAGTAAGTATTTATTACATAACTTGTATTTAATATGCTTGTATCAGTAATTAAATAAGTGAAAGCATACATTAATAAAGCAAGAATTGAAACAGCGAAAATATATGAATTTATTCTTACATCTTTAAATAATGTAGTTTGATCAATAGAATCTAAAACTTCTTGAGAAATTTTTCTATGAATTATGTATTTATATATGTAATTAATTACTAAAAAGAGAACGATAAGACAAGGTGATACAAAAGAGTATTGAGTTAAAAATCCACTCATAATAGCTTTTGTAGCATCGCTATAAATATAAAAAGTTTTATTTTGAAATAAAAGGGAGACAACAAAATATAATATTGGAGCAAGGGTTAAAAATTTAACTCGTGGGTCTTTATGATTGAATAAATATAAAGCAGCTAGGATAAGAATTAAATCAATAAAGATATTTCCTGATTGGAACATAGTACTAGCCATATTTAAAGAAGGAATTAGTCCTAAAATTATCTCAGAAAGCCCGATAACTATCGCCATAATTCCTAGTCTAATAAAATATTTTTTAATATTTGAAGTATGATAGAAACCTTCAATTAATAAAAAGACAAAAATAGGAAAAGCAAGTCGACCAATAATAGAGAAAGAATAATTAACCCAATACATTGGGTCGCTAGGGAAAAATAAATAAGCAATTTTACCAATATGATCAATAAGCATGCTTAAACATGCAATTATTTTTAAGACATTAGCGTTTAAGACTTTTTTCATAATTAACCAAGAGCAGATAAAATAAGTTGCATGAGTAGAGCAAATAAATTGTTTGTGATGTGAGCTACTGTACTTGTTCCAATGCCTTTATAATCATAAAAATAACAAAGTAATAAACCTGCTACCATATAACTTGGTAAGTTAATTAATTCATTTACAATAGTTGATGGACTAAATGAAAAATGAATTAAACCAAAAAATAAGGCAGTTATAACGTAAGCTAGTATACGATTATAACGCTTAATAAGTGAAAATAATCCAACTCTATAAGTAAATTCCTCGCAAATTGGACCTAAAATTCCAAAAATTATAATAGAAAGAAATGGGAAAAGCGATGTAGTTGAATCGATAGCTGCTTCGTTTTGATTGACTCCTCCACCTTGTTGAAGAAGCTGCATTAAACTTGTAACAGCACTGCTTGCTAGCATTAATAAAAAGCCAAAAGCAATTCCAAAAATCCAAGTTTCTTTATTTTTAAATTCTTTAAAAAATTTAAGAGAATCATTGTTTAAAACAATAAACATTATTCCAAATATCATGAAATAGACTGAAAAATTGATTGCGGCAGTCCCATTTCCTGAAGCTAAAAAATACCATTTATCACTAGCTAAAGCGATATATTGAAAAATAACAGCTAGAAGATTTAAAACAAAAAAACCTACTACAAATAAAATAATGCTTTTAGAAAGTTTGACATTCATTACGCGGCTTTCAAAATCAAAAAAGTGAATTTTATCAGATTTTTCGATGTTTTTGCTACCATCATTAAATACATATTCAGGCTGCGTAATCGCATCTATTTTTTCAGGAATGATTGAAGATTCGTCTCTCTTTTTTGATTCTTCATTTTCTTCCTCGTGTTGTGGATAGCCACAATATGGACAGGTTTCACAATCACTATCAATAAATAATCCACATTTTTTGCACTTAACTTTTTCTTTCATATGTTAGTTATTATATAATAACTAAAAAGTTTTATGGAAAATAAATACACAGTAAAAGGAAAAGAAATTAGTTTCGTAGAAGTTGAGAAGTCAAAATTTTATGGAATTATATTTAAAATTAATTCTAAAGATGACTTCTTAAAAGAACTTGAAGTTGTTAAAAAGGAATATCCAAAAGCTAGACATTATTGTTATGCCTACGTTTTAGAAAATGAAAAGAAGTCTTCGGATAATGGCGAGCCAACAAATACTGCTGGTAAACCTATTTTAAATATTTTAGAGGTTCACAATTTAATTAATGTAGGATTAGTGGTTGTTCGATATTTTGGTGGAACCTTGCTTGGTGCTGGAAGACTAACTAGAAGTTATTCTTTAGCTGCAGAAGAAGCTTTTAAAAAAGCGACAATATTAAAACTTGTTGAAAAGAAAAAAGTTAGGGTTTTAGTTGATTTAGATACTTACGATAAATTTTTAAGTTATTTAAAAGTTAAGCAATATATAAGCATAAAGACCCTTTTTAATGATAGAATTATTGTGGATTTTTTAGCGGATAAGAAGTTTGAAAAAGAGAGTTTAGAAATATTTTTAAAGAAAGTTGAATATGTAGGAGAAGTCTCTTATCTTGATGAGGAGGAAGTAAAGTGATGATTAAATTAATGAGTCCAGATTGTGATGGAAATTGTTCAGGTTGCGCATCCGCAAATCCTGATGGAACATGCGGTGCTAGTAGTGGTTCTGGAATTCAAAAATGCGTTCCTAATAAAAGTACTAAAATTAAAAAAGTTATTGGTGTTGTAAGTGGTAAAGGTGGAGTTGGCAAAAGTTTTGTCACATCTTTACTTGCAAGTTATTTAAATAAAGAAGGTAAAAAAGTTGGTATTTTAGATGGAGATATCGTAGGTCCTTCTATTCCAAAATCTTTTAATATTCATTCTCAAGCTTATGGAAATGAAGATAGGCTTATTGTTCCTGCTGAAACTTTAAGCGGAATTAAACTTATTTCTTCAAATATGATGCTTGAACATGAAGATGATCCAATTATTTGGAGAGGTAGTCTTGTTTCTTCACTTTTAAAACAATTCTATACAGATGTTGCTTGGGGAGAACTTGAAGTTTTATTAATTGATATGCCTCCAGGAACAAGTGATGTTACTTTAACTGCTTTCCAATCATTGCCAATTGATGGAATTATTATTGTTACTTCACCTCAAGATTTAGTTTCATTAATTGTCAAAAAAGCGATAAATATGGCCAAAATGATGAATATTCCTATTCTTGGAGCAGTTGAAAATATGTCCTATGTTTTATGCCCAGAATGTGAAAAGAAAATTGAGATTTATGGTAAGAGTAAACTTGAAGAATTTACTAAAGAAACAGGCATTAAAGCACTTGCAAAATTACCAATTAAGGAAGGTGTAAGTGGTCTTATTGATAATGGAGATGTTGAAAAAGTAGAGATGGATGAAATTTTACCTGCAGTAAAAGCTATCAATGCTTTGGAGAAATAATATGATTACTAAAGAAGAATTTTCACAAAGAAGAGAGAAAATTTATCAATCAATTGATGATAACAGCGTTTTAATTTTATTTGCTGGCGCAGCTCCTAAAAAGAGTGCCGACGAAAACTATGATTTTGTAGTTAACAAAAACTTTTACTATTTAACGGGTATAACTCAAGAAAGTTCAATTCTTCTTGCTTATAAACAAGATGGAATCATTAATGAGTGCTTATTTATTCTTGAACAAGATGAAAATATTGAAAAATGGACTGGCAAAAGATTAAAAGTAGAAGAAGCTAAAGAAATAAGTGGAATAAAAAACGTTTTATTTTTAAATGTTTATCATAGCGAACTTAATTTAATCTTAACTAAACAAAAAACTGGTATTGAAGAATTAAGTACTCTTTATCTCGATCTTGAACCACAAAACTTACTTGACGATTTTAAAACCACAGCTGATATTGGCCAAGAATTAACATTGAATTATCCTTGGTTAAAACTTAAGGATATTTATAGAACTATTATTTTAAAAAGGATGGTTAAGTCTCCAGCTGAAGTAAATGAAATTAAAGAAGCTATTAATAAGACAAATATGGGTTTAAAAGCTATTCTTAAAAAGATTAGACCAGGACTCTATGAATATCAGTTGTCTTCCCTTTTTTACTATACTATTCAAGATTACGACCATAGTGAATTATCTTTCCCAACGATTTGCGCAAGTGGAGAAAATGCTACAACCTTACATTATCCTTTTGCTAATTCTTTGATTAAGGATAACGATTTAGTCCTCTTTGATTTAGGTAGTCAAAACAATTTTTATTGCGGAGATATTTCAAGAACTTATCCAGCAAGTGGGGCTTTCACTGAGCAACAAAAAGAAATTTATAAGGTGGTTTTAAATTGTAATAAAGAAATTATTAAGGCAATTAAACCTGGTGTTACTTTAAAAGAATTAAATGCTCTTGCAAGCGAAATCCTTGCAAAAGGCCTATTAAATCTTGGAATTATTCAAAATGAATCAGAGATTAAAAAGTATTATTTCCATTCAATTGGACATCATTTAGGTCTTGATACACATGATCCTTCTGATCGTGATTTACCTCTTGTTCCAGGTAATGTTATAACTGATGAACCAGGAGTTTACATCAAGGAATTAGGTATTGGTATAAGAATTGAAGACGATATTTTAGTAACTGAAGACGGGAGTTATAATCTTTCAAATTCAATTATTAAAGAAGTTAATGATATTGAGAAGGCACTTAAATTTAGATAATTATGATTAAAAATATATTTTTTGATTTTAACGGAACTTTATTAGACGATTTACAACTTTGTGTTGATGTTGAAGCTAATATTTCCAAAGAATATGGTATTCCTTTAGTTGACAAAGAGTTTTATTTAGATAATTTTTGCTTTCCAGTTAAAAAGTATTATGAAAAAGCTGGATTTGATTTTACAAAACTAGATTATAAAGATATTTCTAAAAAGTTTTTTGAAGGATATTTAGCTAAAGAAGAAACAGAAACTTCTTTACATAAAGGAGTTAAAGAAACTCTTAAAAAACTTAAAGAAGAAGGCGTTAAACTTTATTGTTACTCAGCTAGTGAAAAAGGAATTTTAGAAAAGCAGCTTAAGTTTTTTGGTATTTTTGAATATTTTGATGGAATAATTGCTAGTGATAATCGCGCAGCTAAAGGAAAATTAGAATATGGCAAAGATTATATTGATTCGCATAACATTGATACTAAAAATACCATTATGTTAGGGGATACTGAGCATGATTATGAAGTTGCAAAGGCGTTAGGCTTAATACCAATCCTAGTTAACTTTGGTCATAATAGCGAAAAAGTTTTAGAAGCTTTAAATGTTCCTATTATATCTAAATTTTCAGATATTATAGAAGTTGCTAAATCGTATTAAAACTTAGCAAATCTCAACTTTTTATATATAAAAAGATTTAAAATAGTATAATTTAATCAATGAGCAAGTCTCCTAAAAAATTCAAAAAGAAGAGAAAGAATTCTCATCTACGATTTATCATTGCTGCTTTAGTTTTCTTGCTAGGCACAATTTTAATCTTAGCTTTAATTTTATGTTTAATTCTAATTGAATCTTTTGGAAGATTTTTCTATATTCCATTAATTATATTGTTCTTACTTGATGTTGTTTGTGGTCTATTTATAGCTAATTCTCAATCCCAAGTTGATTTTAAGGTTTCTTGGCTGGCGGTTTTACTTTGCTTGCCTTATGTTGGGGCTGTTTTATATATTTTATATGCCCAAAAAATAACTACTAAAGGCAAAAAAGCCTTAAGAAGAAATATCATTAATAAAAAATTAAAAGAAGGACGTTTAGATTCCTCCCTTGTTTTAGATGAAATTAAAAAGAAGGATGAAGATGTTTATATTGTAGCTAATAAACTTTATAAGCAAAGCTATGCTTCAATATATAAAAACACCCAATTTGAATATTATCCTTTAGGGGAAAATGGCTTCCCTGTAATGATTGAAGAACTTAAAAAAGCTAAAAAGTTTATTTTCTTTGAATATTTTATTATTGAAAGTGGATACTTCTTTGACGATATTTATAAAATTTTAAAACAAAAAGTCAAAGAAGGGGTCGACGTAAGAATGATGTATGATGATTTTGGAAGCGTTGCTAAAATCAATTCATTCTTCTATAAAGATGCTAGGAAAAATGGCATTAAATGTTTTGCTTTTAATCGTTTAAGACCAGCTGTTGATATTCGCCAAAATAGCCGTGATCATCGTAAAATTTTAGTTATTGATGGTGTTGTTGGTTTTAGTGGTGGATGCAACATTGCTGATGAATATATTAATAAAATTGTTCGTTTTGGTGTGTGGAAAGATAATATTTTTATGCTTAAAGGCGAAGCAGTAAATGGCTTAACCACTTTATTTTTATCTAACTGGATGTTAAACAAAAAGAGTTATCAAGAAGAAAACCCTAAAGATTATTTTTATGACAAAATGAAATCAATTCATCCTTTATTATTATCTTCTCAAGAAGGATATTATCAACCATTTGGTGAAGTTCCTTTTGATGGAGAAAATGCAACTAGAGATGCTTTTTTACAAATTATTCAATCTAGTAAAAAGTACGTGTATATTTCTACACCATATTTAATTCCTGATAGTGAAGTCATTACAGCTTTAGAATCAGCGGCTAAAAGTGGGGTTGATGTTCGAATTGTAACTCCAGGAATTCCTGATAAAAAATTAGTTTATTCAATTACTAGAAGTTATTACGCTAATCTTTTATTAAATGGGGTTAAGATTTATGAATACACCCCAGGATTTAATCACGCCAAGATTTTAGTAAGTGATGATAAAATTGCAATTACTGGTACAACAAATTTAGATTTTAGAAGTTTATATCTCCATTTTGAAGATTCAGTGTTGATTTGTTTAACACCAAAAATTGCTGAAATTAGAGACGACGTTTTAGAGATGTGTAAAGTTGGTAAGAAAATTAACGTCAATGATTATTTACACATTCCACTACACAAAAAGATTGTATGGGCTCTATTAAGAATTATTGCTCCATTGATTTGAGGTGATTAACTTATGGAAGAAAATAGAGAATTAGAACTTAAAAATATTTCAAAAATCTATGGAAACAAAAACAAGGGTGATCAAGAAGTAGTTGCCTTAAAAAACGTTAATTTCTCGATTAATAAAGGAGAATTTGTTTTTATTGTTGGTCCAAGTGGAGCTGGTAAATCAACATTATTAAATATTTTGGGCGGCATGGATAAAGCTAGTGAAGGGACTTATACCTTAAATGACAAAATAATTACTTCCCTTAATGAGCGTGATTTATCAAAATTTAGACAAAATGATATTGGCTTTGTCTTTCAATTTTATAATCTTGTTTCTTCTTTAAGTGCTTATGAAAATGTTTATTTAGCTTCTTCTTTAGTTAAAAAACATTTTGATCCAATGCAAGTTTTGACTCTTGTCGGACTAGAAAATCGAGCTAATAATTTTCCAAGTCAACTATCAGGAGGCGAACAACAACGTGTTTCCGTTGCTAGAGCTTTAGTCAAAAATCCAACTCTTTTACTTTGTGATGAACCAACTGGAGCTTTAGATTCTAAAACTGGCGTTGAGATAATGGATCTTTTGTATAAAGTCTGTAAAAACCAAAACAAAACTGTAATAGTAGTTACTCATAATAAAGCTTTAACTGTTATTGCTAATCGAATTATTGAAATTCAAGATGGCACAGTTGTTAAAAATTATGTTATTAAGAATCCAGGAAAAGTAAGCGATATTGTTTGGTAAAATGAGACTTTTTAAAACTTTAACTAAAAAACTTTTTAGAGATATATGGAAAAATTTTCGACAATTTATTTCCATTATTTTTATTGTTGGAATCTCAGTTACACTTTATGTCGGGTTAGATGCTAACGCTCAAAGTTTTGAAAATAGAGTTAATGAAGTTTATAAAAAAGGAAATATAGCTGATGAATGGATTACAATTTCTCCTGATTTTGTAAATACAGAACAAATGGAAGCAGATTTAACTTTCATTGAAGAAGAAGCAGGTGTTAATTTTGGTGGAGAAGTTGAAACAAGATTTTATTTACCTATGTCTTTAGGTTCAACTTCAGCTAATGCCCTCGTAATGGATAAATTACCAACTATTAATACGCCTTATGATCTTGATGTAATTTATTATGACAACAATTCCTTTTTCTTTGTGGATCAAGGTTTTGTGAAGCGCTATGAAGAAAATAACAATGTTACATTTTCTTTAGACGATTCTTTACCAGTCAACATTGATTCCTCTTTTATTAAACAAGCTATTTCTTCAATCGCTAATGACCCAGAAAGTTTAAATACTTTAATAAGTAAGCTCTTAGATGGTGCAAATTTAAACCAAAACATTCGAGATATCATTTTAAATAGTACTAGCAATTATTCTAGTGAAATAGGAAGTCTTATTGATGGTTTAGTTTCTACTATTTTCAGTGAACAAACTATTGAAATCAATTTAAAAGTTAATGGTATTATGTCTCATCCAGAAAATATGGATAGTGGAGAATTTTCGACTACCAATTTTCTTTTATCAACAAGGCTTTTATTAAATAATGTTGTGGAGTATTTAGGCGACAAATTTTCTTCCTCTGTTTTACTTAGTGAAATTAATTCTTTTTTAGAAACTAATGACAATCAATTATTAGAATATCTTTTAACATTAGTTCGTGATTATTTATCTGATGAAACTAATGCTTTACAAATAGATGCAGCAATCATGGTTTTATTAAACTCTTTTGAAAGTGAAATAACATCAAGAACTAACGCTGATATTGAATCATTTATTGCCTCGTTTTATAATCAAATCCTTGTAAAACTTGAACCAAATGTTGAAATTTCTGTTTTTGAAACCAATATAAAAAATTACTATGACAGCAAGGAAAACAATAATTTATTAGCAGCTTTATCTCGATCAAATTATCCAAGCATGATCTCTATTGAAAATGATATTAATCAAGCAAAGCAGTTAACTTTAGTATTTCCTATTATTTTCTTTGTTGTTTCCTTGCTTATTGTTTTAACTACAATTTCCTCTTTGATATTAAAAGATAGAGTACAAATTGGAACGTTTAAGGCGCTTGGGATAAAAACTAGAAATATCGCTTTTTATTATCTTGCCCAAATGAATATTGTCACGATAATTGGTGTACTTATTGGCTTTATAGTTGGTCCTTTATTGCTTCCTTTTGTTATGAATATCAAATATAGCATATTGTATTCAATACCAAGTTTAACTTACTATTTCCCATTTTTAACGGCTTTCATTGTACTTTTAATTATTGTGGTTTTAGTTAGTGGACTAACTCTTTTGCTATTATTTAGTGAATTAAAGTTAATGCCTAGCGAATCAATGCGAACTAAATCACCAAAAATTAGAAAATTTAAAGCGCATAAGCATTTAATCAAAAATACATCTTTTATGATGGCAATAAGAAATATAAAAGTTCATATTGTTAAATCCTTAATGGTTATTATAGGCGTTATGGGTTGCACCGGATTATTAATTTGTGGAATGGGGATTGATGACACTATAAATTATGGAAAAGACTCGGATTTAGCACAGTTTTATGACTCAGATATGTCGGTTTCTTTTAATGGATCGCCTCTTATTAACGAAGCGAAAAATGAACTTTTAACATATGATGGAGTCGAAACTGTTGAAGAGTATACAACTTTAACTGCTAATCTAAATGCTGAAGATCGCTCAGTAAGCAGCGCGATATATGGAATTAGTAAAGACTCTCTTTTCTTTAAATTTGATGATGAACTTGAAGGTGGCAACTGGGTCGAAAACGGAGTTGCCTTGACTCAATCTAAAGCTGATGATTTAGGAGTGGAACTTGGTGATACTATTACCTTTGATATTAATGGAACTATATATCGAAAAGAAGTTGTTTATATTTTCTACGCTTTCTTTGTAAATGGTGCTTATTTATATGTTGAAAGCGAACCAGAATTATTTACTTATTCATCTGCGGCCTGGATTAATGTAAAAAATGATGAAGACCCTAACTTAATTAAAGAAAATATATTAAATAATTCAAAAATTGTTTATACCTGTTTAACTAAAGAAGAGATGAATGAAAGAATTAGTGGATATATGTCATCAATTGGAATGATGACAAACACTATTAAAGTTTTTGCAATTTTACTAGCTGTTGTTGTCTTGATTAATCTCTCAATTTTGAATTATAACGAAAGATTAAGAGAACTTGCTACGCTAAAAGTTTTAGGTTTTTCTCGAACAAAGATTGTTTTCTCTTTATTAATTGAAATGCTGATTTTAACAGTGATTGGTGCCTTACTTGGTTTAACAATAGGTTTACCAATGGAATATATAGTATTAAGTGTTAATGAAACGCCTCTTGTAAGTTGGCTATATCTTGTTTTACCTCAAACTTACGTTATTTCTTTCTTCTTAAGCCTAGTTACAGCTTTTGTTGTTAATTTATTTATGTACTTTAAAGTTGATAAAATCTCAATGAGCGAATCTTTAAAGAGCGTCGACGAATAATTTTTAAAAAGCAAAAGAAAATGCGGAAATCACTTTCCGCATTCTGAAGGGGTTATATCCTCAACTCAATTTGAGGAATTTTTTTCTTGTGGCCATTTAAAGGGGGGAGTATGGCCACAACTATATAAACAAGCGAACTATACTCTTGTTTATAAGTGAATTTAAGGCAATTACGGTGGAAATATCTCTCGATATTTCCTTTAAGATTTCATTTACACAATTAATACATATAAGGTATTTGGTTTGTTGGAAAAAATTTTAATTTTTTTAAAAAAATTATTTTCCATCAATTGTCCCATCATTATTAAAAATATATGGGAAAGTCATTTCATCACTTGGATCGGAAATTGAGGAATATACACAATCGTAATTCATATTACTCTTGTTATAGATTTTAAAGATAATATTGTCTTCTAAACCTCTCCAAGATAAAGTGAATAAATTATATGCATCTTTATGTTCAAGCTTACATTTAAAAAATTCATCTTGATTATTCAATAAAGTGAATTGAATTGAAGTATCGTAATTTTCTTTTAAATTGAAAGTGAAATTTTCAAATTTTGGGTCGGTTGGTTTAAAATTAATATCTAAAAAACAATCACGATTATTTTCAATCGAATTAATTTCCATAAAGAAAGTAGGAGTTAATGAGATAGAGCGAGTTCCTTTGCTTTCAAAAATAAATCCTGTTAAAGAAGAATCACTTTTTTTCTTGAAAAAAACATCATATTGAGTATCTAAGAAACGATCATTGATAGTTTCTTTAACTTTGAAAATTTGATCCTCAATGTGTCTTTCTTGATTAGAAAAAGAGTAATTTATCTTATCTTTATTTGTATAAGTGTAATTTAAATAAGCAATTGGTGGTAATGCCCTATTTTTAATATCCTCAGGAAGAAAGTTCGATGGTTCCTCATCAAAATGAGTAGTGAAGTTGCTTAAGCCAAGTGCTCCGACAATGTGTGAAGCAAAATCACGGTTTTCGATGCTATCTTCAATACTTTCTTGGTAATTTAAAGGCGAGATTAGAGAAATACATAAAACAGCTGCTGCAACAGCAAAATTTCCCATAGTAAGAAAAACACTCTCTTTGAAGGATATTTGTCGCTTCTTACTAACGAATGAAGTAGGAATATCCTTGAGAATATCCTGGGGTGTTAGGTTAATATGGTCTTTCTCAAAAGCCTCTTTGATTTCATTTTCTAATTTTGTCATCTTTAAGAGCCTCTCTTACTTTTTTTAACCCTTCATTGTATTGCCATCTAATTGTGTTTTCATTCTTATTTAAGGTTTCGGCGATTTCTTTATATTCCAAACCATTAATAAGATGAAGCATAATTACATTAAACATGTCGGGACTTAAAATCTCCTTCATAATTTTAATGATGTCACTATTATCAAGATAACTATTTTCTTCATTTGATGCATTATCAATAAGCATAGTTGAGTCGTCAACAAATCTCTTATTCTTTTCAATGTAGTTTAAAGAAAGGTTACGAGAAATAGTGTATAGATAGCCAAGGATAGATTTATCAGGCGTTAAATCTTTTATACTATTAATAAATCTTATATAAGTATCACTTAATATGTCTTCTGATGCTTCTTTAGATTTAACATAGGAATAGATATTGGCAAAGATTTTACCTTTAGTATCTTCATAGATCTCATTAAAGGCCTTTTCATCTCCTTCAATAAATCTTTGACAAAGCCTGTATAGTTCAATATCCTTCATATATTAATACAATAAAAAAACAAAAATTGTTTGCACAAGTAAGAATAGTTTAGAATATAACCTATTTTTTGTAAAATGAAAAAAGTGCCGATTATTGACACTTTTTTCATAAACTACTAATTTTTATTTTTTGCTTCCCATTTCTTTCTTTGAGCGTCGTTTAATATTCTTTTTCTCATACGGAAGAAGTTAGGAGTGACCTCAACAAGTTCATCAGAGTTGATGTAGTCTAAACAAGCTTCAAGAGTCATTTTACGTGGTGATTTTAAGACAACAGTTTGGTCTTTATTTGCGCTACGTTGGTTTGTTAAATTCTTGGTTTGACAAACATTAACGCTTAAATCGGTATCGTATTTATTTTCGCCAACAATCATTCCCTCATAAATTTGTTCACCTGGATAAATAAACATTACACCTCTTTCTTCAACGTGTTGAATAGCATAAGGGGTAGATTGTCCAGTTTCAGTAGCTACCAAGACTCCGATTTGTCTTTCACCAATTTTTCCGGTTGCTACAGGGCGATATTCTCTAAAAGTATGGGCAATAATTCCATATCCTTTTGTAAGAGTTAAGAAATTTGTAACAAAACCAATTAAGCCTCTTGAAGGGATAACATAGTTAATTTTGGTGTTAACATCACCAGCATCCATATCAATAAGTTCTGCATCTCTAGAACCAAGACTTGTCATAACGTCGCCAACAAAATCGTTAGGGACCTCAACGCTTAAATCTTCATAAGGTTCACATTTTTGACCATCAATTTCTTTTACAATAACTTGTGGTCTTGAAACTTCGAGTTCATAACCTTCTCTACGCATGTTTTCGATTAAGATTCCAAGATGGAGCTCGCCTCTTCCTGAAACAACCCATGTTTCAGTGTTTTGAACTCTTCTAACTTTTAAAGAAACATCCTTTTGTGCTTCTTTAAATAATCTATCTTCAATTTGTCTGGCTGTTAAAAGTTTTCCATCTTTGCCACTAAATGGGGATGAGTTGGTGCCAAAAGTCATTTGTAATGTTGGTTCATCAATATGAAGTGGTGGAAGAGCTTCAACTTGAGAAGAAGAACAAATGGTTTCACCAACATTTATATCTGGTAAACCAGCAACAGCAACAATTTCGCCTGCAGATGCTTGCTCAATTTCAAGCTTTTTAAGGCCATAATAACCAATAAGTTTTAAAATCTTAAACGATTTTGTGCTGCCGTCAAGTCGAGCACAAGTAACTGTTTCGCCGACTTTAATTGTGCCTCTTTGAATTCTTCCAATACCCATTCTTCCAACATAATCGTTGTAATCAAGAAGAGCACATTGAAGTTGTAGGGGTCCTTCTTGTTCAACTTTTGGTTCAGGAATTTCGTTAACGATTAAATCAAAAATTGGGTCCATTCCTGGTTTTTGACTACTTGGTGAAGGATCAAGAGAACTTGTGCCATTTAAAGCACTTGTATAAGCAACTTTAAAATCTAAGAATTCATCAGGTGCACCGAGTTCAATAAACAAATTTAAAACTTCATCAACTGCTTTTTGTGGATTTGCGTTTGGTCTATCGATTTTGTTAATAACAACAACTGGTTTAACGTTTGCTTCGATAGCTTTTTTAAGGACGAATCTAGTTTGAGGCATTGTTCCTTCAAAAGCATCAACAAGTAAAAGACAGCCATCAACCATGTGCATAATTCTTTCAACTTCGCCGCCAAAGTCTGCGTGCCCTGGAGTATCAAGAATATTAATCTTATAATCTTTATATTTAACAGAGGTAGTTTTAGCTAAAATTGTAATGCCTCTTTCTCTTTCTATAGCATTAGAATCCATTGCTCTATCTTCGAGACGTTCGTTTTCTCTAAATGTTCCAGAACATTTTAAAAGTTGATTGACTAAAGTGGTTTTTCCATGGTCAACGTGAGCGATAATAGCAACATTTCTCATTTTCATAGCAAAATACCTCCTAAAAAGCATTAATAAAAATATCACAATTCAAAGTGTGTTTAAATAATAAAAATTGAGTGAAGTTAAAAGTAATATATATTATAAAGAATTAAGTAAACTATTTTTACCTAAGAAATGTATTTTGGAAAATCAATTATTGCTAAGAAAAAGCCTGCAAAACCCAACTATTTTTGTGTAAAAGTAATTTTTTAGTGGATTTTTGGTATTTATTAAGTGAATTCATGGTTGGTGATTAGTAGTAAAAATGTAATCGCTTTCATTAATGAGGTTACCAAAATGTTATGCCTCATAAAACTATAAGTTTTATGCTTTAAAAACCATGGTTATATAGATATAATTTCTAGGTATGGCAATTAATGAAATTACAGTAAAAGGTGCAAAGGTAAATAACCTTAAAGATATAAATTTAACTATTCCAAAAGATAAACTAGTTGTCTTTACTGGAGTTAGCGGGAGCGGGAAATCAACGCTTGCTTTTGATACTATTTTTGCTGAAGGGCAAAGAAGATATGTTGAATCATTGTCTAGCTACGCAAGACAATTTTTAGGGAATTTTGAAAAACCTGATGTAGAAGCTATTGAAGGCTTATCTCCAGCTATTGCAATTGATCAAAAAAGTGTTTCTCATAATCCACGTTCTACTGTTGGAACAGTGACAGAGATTTATGATTATTTAAGACTTCTATATTCGCGAATTGGCGTTCCTTATTGTCCAACTCATAATGAACCTATCGTGGCTTTTTCTAACCAAAAAATAACAGATATCATTATGAAAAGTCCTGAAAATAGTAGAATTCAGATTCTTTCTCCTATTGTTAGAAACGAAAAAGGAACTTTTAAAGACACAATTGCTAAGATTAAAGCGAATGGTTTTACTCGTGTAAGAATTGATGGCGAAATGCTTTTGATTGAAGAAGCAAAAGAGCTTGAAAAGAACAAAAGACATAATATTGATATTGTAATTGACCGAATTGTTTTAAAACCTGAAAGCAAAAGTAGAATTTTTGAAGCAGTTGAACTTGCAAGCGATTGGGCTAATGGATTTGTTCTTGTTTTGATTAATAGTGAAGAGCATTTATATAGTGAACATAATGCTTGCCCACAATGCGGCTTTACTGTACCTAAACTTGAACCTAGATTGTTTTCTTTTAATTCGCCTTTAGGTTGCTGTCCAGCTTGTGGAGGCTTAGGAATTTCTCAAGAAGTTGATATTAATTTATTGGCACCTGATAAAACCAAATCCATTAACGAAGGTGCGATTATTTATTATAAAAATATTGTTGGTAGTCAAAACTTAGATTGGCAACAATTTAAATACTTAATGGATTACTATCATATTGATTGTAATAAACCATTTAAAGAATTAACTCCTGATGAAATAGACATTATTTTAAATGGTAGTAAAGAACCATTACATTTTACTTTACGTTCTTCAAGTGGAAATATTCAACATCGAGATGGCTTTATTGAAGGCATTAAAACTAGAATCGAAAGACTTTATAAAGAAACATCAAGTGAATTTTATAGAGAATGGTATGGTTCATTTTTAAAAGATAAAGAATGCACAAAATGCCATGGTGCAAGGCTTAATGATGCTGTCTTAAGTGTAAAAATAAATGGCTTAAATATCTATGAAGCTACTTGCTTATCTCTTGATAAATTTTATGATTTTATCCACGATTTGCGCTCTAATTTATCAGAATATGACTTAGCAGTATCTGGAATGGTTATAACCGAAATTGAAAATCGTACTAAATTTTTAATTGATGTAGGTCTTGATTATCTTACACTTGCTCGTATGTCTATGACTTTAAGTGGTGGAGAATCTCAAAGAATTAGACTTGCTACACAGATTGGATCTAAATTATCTGGCGTTTTATATGTTTTAGATGAACCTTCAATTGGGCTTCATCAAAGAGATAGCGAAAGACTAATTACAACTTTAAAAGAAATGCGTGATTTAGGAAACACCTTAATTGTTGTTGAACACGATGAAGAAATGATTAGAGCGGCTGATTTTATTGTTGATATTGGTCCAGGCGCTGGCGTTCATGGAGGAAAAGTTGTTGCTTCTGGTTCTTTAAAAGATATTGAAAATTCATCAGAATCAATAACTGGCGCTTATTTATCTGGTAAAAAATATATTCCAGTACCTTTTTCCCGTCGTAAAGGAAATGGAAAATTCTTAGAAATTAAAGGCTGTACGGCTAATAATTTAAAAAATGTAAATGCTAAATTTCCACTTGGCTCATTTATTTGTGTTACTGGAGTCAGTGGAAGTGGTAAGTCTTCTTTAATAAATGAAACTTTATATAATTCTATTTATGCGTTAATGGAGCATAAAGATATTGATCATGGACCTTATAAAGAATTAATTGGTCTAGAAAATATTGATAAAGTAATCAATATTTCACAAGAACCAATCGGAAGAACTCCGCGTTCTAATCCTGCAACCTATGTTAAGGCTTTTGATGATATTCGTGATATCTTTGCCCAAACTCTTGATGCAAAATCTCATGGTTTTGATAAGGGCAGATTCTCTTTTAATGTTCCCGGAGGAAGATGTGAACATTGTCAAGGAGCAGGGGTAACACGTATTCCAATGAATTTTTTACCTGATGTTTATGTCAAATGTGATGAATGTGATGGTAAAAGATATAATGAAGAAACTCTTCAAGTTACCTATAAAGGCAAAAATATTTATGATGTTTTAGAAATGACAATTGAAGATGCTTATGAATTTTTTAAACCGCATGTTTCTCTAGCTAGAAAACTTAAAACATTAATTGATGTTGGCTTAGGCTATATTAAAGTCGGTCAACCTGCCACGACTTTATCAGGTGGTGAAGCCCAAAGAGTTAAACTAGCTTACTATTTACAAAGAAGGGCAACTGGTAAAACTTTATATATTCTTGATGAACCTACAACTGGTTTACATGTTAATGATGTTAAAAAACTTTTAGAAGTTTTAGATAGAATCGTAAATAATGGTGACACAGTCATCGTTATCGAACATAATTTAGATGTGATTAAAGTTGCTGATTATATTATTGACCTTGGTCCAGAGGGTGGAAATAAGGGCGGAACAATAATAGCAACAGGAACTCCAGAAAAAATTGCTAGCACTAAAGGTAGTTTTACAGGAGAATATCTAAAGAGAGTTTTAGATGAAGACAAAGCCAGAAAGGAAAAATTAAAGAATGAGTGAAGTCTTGTATTACATTGCAATGGTTTTATTTGTGGCCTTTGCCATTGCCTATGGAGTATATCTTTATTTAACAATTAAAGATAAATTACGTATTGATTTTAATACACTAATTAAGAAAAAAACCTTAGTTTTAGGAGGTTTTTCATTAGGAATCGTACTTTCTTTAATACTATTTACTGTGGCTTTTTATGAAGATCCAGTTACCAAAAATTTGATTAGTGAAAAGGGTTTAACACTTGACGCTGGTCATCAATTCCTTTCTTATTTCTTTATTATATTAACTGGCCTAACGATGATGTCTTTCATAACATCATTCTTTTATTATTTCTTTTTTAATAATCTAGAAGACAAATTTCGCAAGATCTTTAAGATTATTATGTACACCTCAATCCCTTTATTTATCATTTTCTTTATTGCAATGAGTGAAGGCAACGCTCCATATTTATCTTATCCACTTTGTAATTCTTTATATATTGGAACTCATGGAATTAAATTTATTAATTCTTATTCTCATCCAGAACCATATTATGTAAGAAATGATGCTGGTCAATATGTTTTAGATGGTGGTATTTCAATTGCCTTTTATGCAATCTTTATTTTAAGTGGTGCATTATTAGTTTTTGCTTTATGTGATCATTTAATTTACAAATATTATGGAAAACATGGCCTTGGAACAACTTGCTTTTTAATTGCTTTCCCAATGGGCTTAGTTGGTGCTCGTTTATGGTATGTTGTTTTAGATATTTCTAAACTTGGCAGCGCATCACATTTTGTAACTAATCCAATTTCAATCCTTTATTTAAATGAAGGTGGGCTTGGCATTATGGGTGGGGCAATTTTAGGTATTATTTCTGGTGTTGGAGTTATGTTATTTCTTAAATACGTTAAGAAAAATCCAGATTACACTAAAATGAGTTATTTAAGACTTGCTGACTTTATTGTTCCAACTATTTTAATTGCTCAAGCAATTGGAAGATTTGGTAACTTCTTTAATGCTGAAGTTCATGGAAATGCTATCCCACTTTCTTCTTTAGAATGGATGCCAACATTCATGAGACTTAATTATCAATTTAACTATGCAAATCAAATTAGTGATTTATCGATGGCTTATTTACCTTTATCAACAATTGAAACTATTACTAATCTGATTGGATATTTTGTAATTTATTATGGAATAGTTAAAGGCTTAGGAAAATATCATGCTCCTGGTAGTGCAGTTGGATGGTATTTAGTTTGGTATGGTGCAACACGTGCTTTCTTAGAACCATTAAGATATGGTGAATTTGAATATCAAGCTAGTGTCAACACAGCTTATGTTATGATTGCTGGGGGTCTTGCTATTGTTTTATTCTTTATTGCTTTTAAACTTTTAAGAGAAAAGAAAATGTGGATTTTCAAAAATTCAACCTTTGAAGATATAACTTTAGTTAATGAAGAGAAAACTGATAAAGAAATTATTCGTAATGCTATTATTTTAGGTTCTGTTTTATTAGTTATTATTATTCTTATCACTATTTTGTTTAATATATGGTAAAGCTTTTAATCTTTGATATGGATGGAACCCTTGTTGATACTGATGAGGTGTTATATGAAACATGGGCAGAATTATTTCGATTATATAAACCTAAAGATTATGTAATTGATCGTGAATTTGTTCGTGGATTTAGTGGACCACCAATAGAACAATCGATTGCAAGAGCTTTCCCTGAAAAAGATCCAAAGTTTATTTTAAAAGAATATCGAACCAGAACTGCTAAATATTATGATGATTATCTAAAATTCTTCCCTCATGAAAAAGAAGTTTTAGAAAAGTTATATAAAGAAGGCTATATTCTAACAATATCAACCAGTAAGAATCGACCAATGGCCGAAAAGTGTTTAAAACTATTTGGTGTTTATGATTTATTTTCGGAAATGATTACTTCAAGTGAAGATGTTCCTCATAAACCAGATCCTGCATCGTTAAACCTTCTAGTTGAGAAGTTTAATGTTAACAAGGAAGAGGCTTTAATGATAGGTGACACTTCCTTTGATGCCTTAGCGGCTATTAATGCTAACATTAGAAGTGTTTTATTAAAACTTTGTCCTAGGGTTTATGAAAAAGGCAAAATGCCAACGTATTTTGTATCAAACTATCAAGAACTTTACGAATTAATTAAAAAAATTTAAAAGACGAAAAGTGTGATAACTATCGTCTTTTTTATTAAAATTCATTATAAATTTAAATAAATATAAAAATTCTTTTAATTTTTTTTAAATAAACTCCTTTTTATTATTGAAAGGAGTGAATTATGCTTGAAGTAAAGAATCTTTCAAAAGCTTTTGCAATTGATGATAGCAGAGAAAACATTATTTTAAATGACGTATCTTTTGCGTTAAATGATAAAGGCTTTTATTTTATTATTGGGAAAAGCGGATGTGGTAAATCTACTCTTTTAAATATACTTATGGGTTTAATGAAACCTGATAAAGGAGAAGTACTTTTTGAAGGTAGAGACATCAGTAAATTTACAGCTTCTGAATTAAGTGAATTTTTAAAAAATGATATTGGTATTATTTTTCAAAGTTATAATTTGTTTAATGGTTACACGGTAAAAGAAAATTTAAAAGTTGCTTCATCGATAAAGGGAGTTGATGAAGAAGAGAAGGTAAATTCTTTGCTTTTAAGATATGGGCTTTTAGATAAGGAAGATAGTTTAGTAGATAAATTAAGTGGAGGAGAAAAGCAACGTTTATGCCTAGTTAGATCTTTGATAAGCTCACCAAAAATTCTTTTTTGTGATGAACCTACAGGCGCACTAGATAAGTTAAATAGTACTCAACTAATGGATGAATTAAGAGTTTTAAGCAAAAAGATATTAGTTGTTTGTGTAAGTCATAATATTGAACTTTATAATACGTACGCTGATGGAATTATTTATCTTTCAAATGGCCATATAAAAGTGAGTCATCGACATGAATCTTCTAATTTAATTAAGGAAGATAAGAAAGGAAAAAAAGAACGTTTAAAAAGCAAAATACCTGGTGTTATTTCTTCAAGAAACATGAAGAAGAATTTTAAATATAATGTAATTAATGCTATTTCTGCAGGGTTTTCTTTATTTTTAATGGTTATTTCCTTGTTTTTTGATAGTGGCATTAAAGCTAGTAAGCAAACCTTAATTACTAGCTATGGAGATTATAATATTTATCAAGTATCAAAAAATCATGAAGAGGAAATCGAAGATTCGCTAGTTAGCTTGGTAAAGAGTGAAAAGCCCAGTTATGAAGAAGTTCAAACTTTATTTTATGAAGTTAAAGATTGTTTGATTTTTTATGATTTCTCTTATTTTAATAATGGCGAAAAAAGAATAATAAATGATCAAACGACCTTTAAAAATTTTACTTTAAAACCGTATTTTAATAAGAACTATGAAAGTAATGATTTAATCGTTAATTTAAATTTTGCTAATGAATATCAAAACGTTTTTCGTAAGGAGTTAACGATAGATGATGACATAGAAATTAATTTAAAAAGAGATTATTTGTATTTCAATGAAATAAGTAAAGAGAATGTTGTAGAGAATTTCTCGCTGAAAGTAAAAGGAAAGATTAGAGAAATTCGCAATGAATTTTCGTATTTAAACACTTCTATTATTTATTATTCTCCTCCTTTCTATGAGGAACTTTTGAAAAATACAATAGCAGAGAAAACTAGTGAAATCGAAAAGAAAAATATTTCTTATTTTGATTTGCTTTCTAGAGCTAAAAGTGACGACTCAATTACTAATTATTCGTATAATGTTGTGGCACTAAACGAGGAAACTAATCAAAAAATACACGAAATGATTGAAGAGGATTCTTCTGCGGCTTTAAGTATTACGAGCAATTCAAAAACCATTGTTGATTCATTTTTAACTTTAAGTGCCAGCATATTTTTAGGCGTAAATATTTTCATAATTATTTCTATTTTAACTTCTATTTTTATATCAGGATTTTTAAGTTATTCATCTAGTTTAAGAAGTCGAAAGCAATCTGCAATTCTCTCAGTTTTAGGAGCTAAGAAAAAGGACATTATTAAGATATATATTAAAGAAGAAATGATTTATACAATTGTCGGTTTATTAACAGGATTGTTGTTGACTATTCTTACCTCAAACTTAATTAATCAATACGCATCGAGATTTTTTGTTACAACTTCACTAATTAATATCAATTATCTAACAACAGTGTTTATTATGGTTCTTTTAATTGTACTTAACTATGCCGTTGATTTTTTAACTCTTAAATGTCAGAAAGAAAAGAAAATATATGAGGAGCTTAAGGAAGAATGATAATTAAGATTGAGAATTTAGGAAAGAGTTTTGAGGATAGAAAACTATTTTCAAATTTTAATTTCATTTTTAATGAAAAGAAATTTTATTCAATAATTGGTGAAAGCGGAACTGGCAAGACAACTCTTTTAAATATACTTTCTTTAAACGGACTTGAATATGAAGGTGAAATCCAAGTCGATCAATACTCTTATAAGAAAATGCACGAAAAAGAAAGGCGAGATTTTAGATTAAGGAATTTCGGATTCGTCTTTCAAAACTTTAATCTTTTTGAGGAAGACACTGTTTACAACAATTTAAGAGTAACACTTGATGCAACTATTAAATGCAGTGAAGAAGTAAAAAGAAGAAGAGTTAATGAAATTTTAAGTATTTTAAAAATAGAAAATTTAAAAAATCAATTCGTTAAAAATTTAAGTGGTGGAGAAAAACAAAGAGTTGCTATAGGAAGGGCGTTAATTACCTCTCCAGAGGTTATTTTTTGTGATGAGCCAACTGGGAGCTTAGATCAAGAAAATACAACAGAAATTTTTAATATTCTTAGAAATATTTCCCAATACGCAACCATTATTGTAGTCACTCACGATGAAGAAAACGCTCAAAAATATTCGGATTGTATACTAAAACTAGAAGATGAAAAAATTACTCCTATTTTTCACAAACAAAAATTTGAGGATGATAACTTAAGTCTAATGAAGCTTAAAGAGAAGAAAAAAGAAGGGATTTTATCGTTAAATTTTATCTTCTCGCATTTTAAGAACTTGTTTAAAGTTAGAAAAATTAGGAATCTTGTAAAGTATTTTCTGTTGTCAGTATCACTAATTTCATCCGGTTTAGCAATGACGTTGACAACAAGTTTAAATAAAAGTATTTCTTCATCTTTTAGTAGCATAGTTAGCTCAAATGAAGTCGTATTAACCAAGAAAAATTCGAGCAATAGCGTCATTGATTATTACTCGTCAAATAATCAAGCAATACAAAGCTTATTAGTTAATTATCCTAAAGATATAAAAAGGTATGGGGTTAATTATTTAGTAGATTTCGAGAACTATTTTATTGATGGAAACGATTTATACAATGTTAACTCAAATTCTAAAAAACGAATTAGTGGATTTAGTGCGAGACATTTTAATGAGTATATTTGTATAGATGATTATGAAAAATATATAATCTATCCAAAGCAAACTGAACCTCTTAAAAGCGATGAAGTTATTCTCTCTTTAACTTTTGATCAAATGAAGGAGATGTGTTTAGACCTTCATATTCTCAGAGACTTTGAAAGTTTAGGTGAGTACTTAAGTAAAAACGATTATCTTGTATCATTAGAATTAATTAACAATAGTTGGCAATATAGTGATGAACAAATATTTAAATTAAAAGGAGTGATATTCGATAACAAAAACAGAGTTTATCATACTGACAATTTATTTAATGAAACTCTTTTTGAAGAACAAATGCGTTTTCCATCATCCAACAATATTAATAAAATAGAAGAATACCCATGGATGTTTAAGAAAGTATATTTTATTGAGACAACCGATTATCAAAACGTTCTTTTAAATAAACTATTTTATGATGAAAGGTATAAAGATAATGTTTTTGATTCTGACTCTATTGAATATAGACCACTAACATATGAAAGTAGTCGTGATAGCAATCGAGTTTATGTTTATGATGCCTTTAAAGATTCAATAGGAATTGATGTTATTAATACTTTAAATGAGTTTGGTTTTGATTATGAAAATTATTATTTTTCTTCATCGGCTGGTTATTATAACGACGGCACGAACATATTTACTGGGTTTAATAATCCGACCTTCTTTTCTTTATATCAGGAAGATTTAAATGAAATTATTGATGCCCATTCTAGAGTAGCGGCTGAAGATATTTATAATATCGAAACTCCTGATAATGTCGTAGATGCTTTTGCTTTAAAAACATCTTCTGATAACGTTAAGTTCAAGGTAGTTGATACACCTATTTCATTAAGCGAACTAATAATTAGTGGTGGTTTTGCAGAGATTTTAAGTAAAAACAAAGATATTGTCGATAATAATTTATATGTTACAATGCTGGTTCAAAGCGAGTTAAATGATGGTATTTTAAATACAACTTTTAAAACTTTAAAATTAACAATTAAGGATGTAATTGAAGAAGATAAAAGTGTTTCTATTTATCACAATAAGGATTATTCAATATCGCTTTTTAGAGACTTATTTAAAATTTCTTCGTTTAGGTTAATTCCAAATTCAATTATTTTTGAAATGGACAATCGAGTTGATGAAATTCAATTAGAAAAACTGAATTCTCTTTTTGAAGAGTATGAGTTTAAGAATCCTCTTTTAGAGATTGAAAGAAGCATAGAAGAGTCCACAACTTTTTTAAGATATATACTTTATGGGTTTTCTATTTTAAGTATTATTAGTTCATTAATTTTGAGCTTTATCATAACTTTTATAAATGCTAACGAACAGAAGGGAGAGATTAAACTTTTTATAACTTTAGGATTAAGAAATAGAGAAATATTTAAGATGTTCTTTATTGATAATTTGGTCAGTTCAATTTTCTGTATTTTAAGCTCGATTTTGTCGCTCCTATTTATTAACTTTTTTGTAAGCAAGTCTCTTGGAAGCATAGTTGGCTTATCATCTTTATCTTTGTTCAATTTCTTTTCAGTTTTTGTAATATTAATTATCGCTTTAATTGTGGTTCTAGTTTCTTCTTTAGCAACGCGTTCAGTCATTTTAGAAAATAGTCCGAAGCATTAACTTTTAATGATTTTTTATGATTATTACTATATAATACTAAAGATTTAGGAGAACTTTAGATTATGGGTTTAAAAGCAGGTATTGTAGGACTTCCAAATGTTGGAAAATCAACATTGTTTAATGCTATTACAAATAGTAATGTAGAGGCTGCAAATTATCCTTTTGCAACAATTAAACCAAACGTTGGAACTGTTATTGTTCCTGATGATAGAGTTGATAACTTAGTCAAAATTTTTAATCCAAGAAAAACAATATATTCTACTTTTGAATTTTGCGATATTGCTGGACTTGTTAAAGGTGCAAGCAAAGGTGAAGGATTAGGCAATCAATTTTTATCTCATATCAGAGAAACTGATGCTATTATTGAAGTTGTTCGCTGCTTTGATGATCCTGAAATTATTCATGTTGAAAATAGCGTAGACCCAGTTAGAGATATTGAGATCATCAATCTTGAACTTGTAATGGCTGATTTAGATACCTGTCAAAATAGACTTTCTAAAATCGAAAATAAAGCAAGAATTTCTAAAGACAAAGAAGCTTTGATTGAAGTAAATTTACTTTCTAAAGCAAAAGAGCGTCTTCAAGCAGGCAAATCTTTAAGAGGGCTTGAATTTAGCGAAGAGGAAATGAAAATCCTTAAAAATTTTAATTTCTTAACAATAAAACCTATTATCTATGTCGCTAATGTTTCAGATTCTGATTTAAGTAATCTTGATGGATGTAAGTATTATCAAGAAGTTAAAACGTACGCTGAAAAAGAGAATGCTCAAGCCATTGCGATTAGTTGTGAAATTGAAGCTGAACTTTCTAAATACTCAAAGGAAGAAAAAACTGAATTCTTAAAAACCTTAGGTGTTGAGATGAGTGGATTAGATAAGCTAGCTCAAAGTGCTTATCGATTATTAAATCTTTCTACATTCTTTACTGTTGGTGAAGATGAAGTTAGAGCTTGGACCTTTAAAAATGGAATGACTGCACCAGATTGTGCGGGAATTATTCACACCGACTTTAAAAAAGGCTTTATTAAAGCTGAAGTTTACTCTTATGATGATATCATTCAATATAAAAACGAGCTCGCTTTGAAAGAAGCAGGAAAATTAAGAATTGAAGGAAAAGATTATGTTGCAAAAGATGGAGACATTTTCTTCTTTAGATTTAATGTTTAATTATGAGAATTGGTTTTAGTAAAGATATACATATTTTAAAAAAAGGAATTCCTTTGATTTTGGGAGGGGTTCAAATCCCTTATGAGTTTGGGCTAGAAAGTCATAGTGATGGTGATTGTTTAACTCATGCTATTGTTGAAGCAATTTTCGGAGCATTAAATGTAGGAGATTTGGGAAAACATTTTCCACCAAATGACGATCGTTATAAAGGCGTTAGTTCATTATCTTTCCTAGATTATGCAAAGAAATTGTTAAGCGAAAAACACTATGAAATAGAAAACCTTGATTGCTTTATTTCTTGTGAAAAGCCTAAATTAAAAGACTTTTTAGACAAAATGAGGGAAAAAATTTCAAGTAAATTAGGAATTAGTATAGATCAAATTTCGATTAAAGCAGGAACTAATGAAGGAGTTGGACCTGTTGGCGAAAAGAAAGCTATTGAAGCTTATTGTGTAGTGTTATTAAAAGAGGTGAAATGATGGATAAAAAAGTTAGAGTAAGATATGCTCCATCCCCAACTGGTTATTTGCATATTGGTGGAGCAAGAAGTGCATTATTTAATTTTTTATACGCTAAAAAATACAACGGAGATTTTGTATTTAGAATCGAAGATACTGATATAGAAAGAAATATTCCTGGCGCTGAAGATAGCCAACTTCATGACTTAATTTGGCTTGGAATTGTGCCTGATGAGTCTCCAGAAAAACCAAATCCTAAATATGCACCATATCGTCAAATGGAGAAATTAGATATTTATAAAATGTATGCTCAAAAATTAGTTGATATGGGTGTAGCTTATGAATGTTATTGTAGCGAAGATGAACTCGCTGAAATGAAAGCAGAACAACTCGCTAACGGTGTCAAATCATTTAAATACAATAGACATTGTTTAAATTTAACCGAAGAAGAAAAAGAAAAGTATCGTAAAGAAGGTCGTAAACCAACTATCAGACTTAAAATGATGGAAAACCATATATTTAAGTTCCATGACCTTGTAAGAGGCGATGTAAGTTTTAATAGTAATGATATTGGTGATTTCGTAATTATGAAATCAAACGGCATTCCTACATACAACTTTGCTGTTGTTATTGATGATCATTTAATGGAAATTACTCACGTATTAAGAGGCGAAGAACATCTTTCAAACACACCAAAGCAATTACAAATTTATGAATATTTTGGTTGGGAACCACCACAATTTGGTCATATGACCATTATTGTTAATCAAAACGGGAAAAAATTGTCTAAAAGAGATCACAACATTCTTCAATTTATGTCTCAATATCGTGATTTAGGCTACTTGCCAGAGGCTATCTTTAATTTCTTGTTTTTACTTGGCTGGACAAGTGAATCAAATCAAGAAATTTTCACTAAAGAAGAAGCAATTCAAGCTTTTGACCCTGCAAGATTAAGTGCTTCTCCATCTATGTTTGATAATAAAAGATTACTTTGGACAAATAGTTACTATATAAAGCATTTAACTGATGAAGAATATTTTGACTTTATTCTTCCATTCATGAAAAAAGTGGAGTTTAAGACTCCAAAAAGTGAGGAAGAACTTAAAAAGATTGCTTTAATTTTTAAACAAGAAATTCATACTGGAGCGGAAATCATTGAACTACTCAATGAAGTTGTTAAAGTAAAAGAAAATTTAGATGAAGAAGAAAAGGCAATATTAACAAAAGATTCTTCTAATAAAGTTATTGAATATTTTAGAAATTCCTTGCAAAACCTTAATGAAGTTAACGAAATAAATGTTAAAGCTTTATTTAAGGAGACTCAAAATGCAACTGGCATTAAAGGAAAAGATTTATATATGCCTATTCGTATTAAACTAACTGGGCAAATGCACGGAATTGAAATGTTTAATATTATTGATATTTTGGGCAAAGAAGAGACATTAAAACGTCTTCAATAGTTATAGTAATTTAATACTAATTTAATTATAATTTAATAGCGAGAGGAAAGAACAAAATGGCAGAAAATTATAGAAACGAATCAATGGTTGATGTTGCTTATTCATATTTAAAAGAAACCAACCGTAAAGTTAAATTTAATGATTTATTCAATGTCATTAGTGAAAGAATTGGTTTCACCGAAGAAGAAAAAGAAAATTTAATCTCAAATTTTTACACAAACTTATCTCTTGATGGTAGATTTGTTACTTTAGGAAACAATGAATGGGATTTAAGAAGCAATCAAACTTATGACAAAGTTCATATCGATATGAATGATATTTATACAGATATGGAAGAAGAAACCAAAGCAAATACTGACTTTGAAGAATATGATAAGGAAGAAATCGAAGCAGAAGGTTTAGATGATGATAGTGATGATGAAGAATCAGACGACCAAACTGACTACGATAATCCATCTAAACTTGATTAATTGAGGCTATTAAATTTAGGAGGAAATATATTTTATGGCATTAGTTAGTGCAACAGAAATGATCAATAAAGCACATGAAGGTCATTATGCAATTGCTGCTTTTAACATCAATAATCTTGAATGGACAAAATCCATTTTAGAAGCTGTCGAAGCAACCAAGACACCTGTTATCTTAGAAGTTTCTGAAGGTGCTGCAAAGTATATGTGTGGTTATAAAACCGTTGCTCAAATGGTTAGAAATATCCATGACGCATTACATATTACTGTTCCAGTTGCTTTACATCTTGACCATGGTACATACGAAGGCGCTAAAGCTTGTATTGAAGCTGGTTTTACTAGTGTTATGTTTGATGGTTCACATTATCCATTTGAAGAAAATTTAGCAAAGAGTAAAGAGTTAATCGCTTTAGCTCACTCAAAAGGTATTTCTATTGAATGTGAAGTCGGCGGAATCGGTGGAAGTGAAGATGGCGTTACATCTGCTGGAGAAAAAGCTGATCCAGAAGAATGTAAAACAATTGCTGAACTCGGTGTTGATTTCTTAGCTGCTGGTATTGGAAATATTCATGGTATTTATCCAAAAGATTGGAAAGGTCTTGATTTCGATGTTTTAAAGAAAATTCAAGATGCTACCAATGGTAAACCACTTGTCTTACATGGTGGAACTGGTATCCCATATGACATGGTTAGAAAAGCTATTACAATGGGTGTTAGCAAAGTTAATGTTAATACTGAACTTCAACTTGTCTTTGCTGCTGCTACAAGAAAATATATTGAAGCTGGTAAAGATTTAGATACCGATAAAAAAGGTTTTGATCCACGTAAATTATTAAAACCTGGCTGTGAAGCTATTAAAGAAAAAGTTGTAGAAATCGTTAAGAACTTTGGTTCTTATGGTAAAGCAGCTGAATAGTTAAACTAAAATTAAATTATTAAAATCCCTGCTTTTTGCGGGGATTTTTGCTCTAAGGAGGACAAAAATTGTATAAAGAAGAATTAAATAAAATGTTAGAAGCAGGAAAAGAAGCCTCAAAAAATATAATGAAATATTACAATGAAGGATTTCATACAGAGTACAAAGATGATGATTCTCCTGTAACTGAAGCAGATAAAACAAGCGACATTTTAATTAGAAACATTTTAAGTAAAGCTTTCCCAACATATGCTTTTTTAACCGAAGAAAGTCGTGATGATAAGTCTCGTTTAAATAACGATTATGTATTTATTATTGATCCACTTGATGGAACAGAAGATTATGTTCATAAAGATGGAGAATTTACTTCAAATATTGCTTTAGCTTATAAGCATGAAATTGTTGTAGGAGTGGTTGCTATTCCAATGACTGGTGAAATTTATTATGCAGTTAAAGGAGAAGGGGCCTATAAAATTGATAAAGATGGAAACATTATTAAACTACATGTTTCTAACAAAACTAGTGATTTAACATGCTTTAGAAGTGTTTACCATTTTGCTGAAAAGGAAAGAGAAACCGTAGAAAAGCATAAGGATAAAATAACTAATGTTGTTAAAAAAGGCAGTAGTTTAAAAGCTTGTTTAATTGCTGAAGGAAAAGGCGAAATTTCCTATAGATTATCTAGTGGAACTAAGGAATGGGATACAGCTGCTTTTGATTTAATAGTTCAAGAAAGCGGCGGTTATGTGGTTAAACTTGATGGTACAAGAATGACTTATAATCGTGAAGATGTTCGAAACCTTGACCCTTACGTAATCGTTAACAAACTAGAAAATATTTTACTTTAGTGAAATTTTTAAATAAAAAGCTGGCCTATTGTTGACCAGCTTTTTTCATTGCTTCTTGAACAAGAGCTTTATCGCTTGCTAAACGTACAGCGATAACTCCAGGGACCTCTTCCATTAAAATAACTTCGATTCCTTCTTCAATATCATTGTTTATAAGAGCACAACCTTCACATGCGCCATGAATATTGACATAAACTATTCCATTTTCATAGGAATCAAAAGTTACGTCACCTCCATCTCTTTGAAGAAATGGTCTGATTTTATCTAAAGTTTTCTTAATTAGTCTAATCGTTTCTTCGTTTTCCATACTATTTTACCCAGTTAAAGATTATATCAATAATCAAATAGAATTAAAGAAAAATACTCATTTAATAAAAAAAGGGATTTAAACCCCTCAATGTTTTAACCTGGTGCCCGGGACCGGAATCGAACCGGTATGGTATTGCTACCACAGGATTTTAAGTCCTGCGCGTCTACCTATTCCGCCACCTGGGCACTTTTTTGGTGATCCACTGGAGATTCGAACTCCAGACCCCTTGATTAAAAGTCAAGTGCTCTACCGACTGAGCTAGTGGATCATATGTAATTGGCTGGGGTGGCTGGACTCGAACCAGCGAAATGACAGAGTCAAAGTCTGTTGCCTTACCTCTTGGCTACACCCCAAGACCTATCTGGTGGGAGGGGGCAGATTCGAACTGCCGAACCCGAAGGAATTGATTTACAGTCAACCGCGTTTAGCCACTTCGCTACCCTCCCAGAAGTTTGACTCATTGGTGGATGTTACAGGGCTTGAACCTATGACCTCCGCCGTGTAAAGGCGATGCTCTCCCAACTGAGCTAAACATCCGGCTCACGTTTTAACGCGCTCAAATACTATATCAAAGGATAGTGATTTGTGTCAATATTTTTTGCAAATTTTTAAGCAAATTTTCGTGAGCCGGTGTTAAATTTTTAATTAGAATCCTGGTTTACCAAGAAGGTGGAACATATTTTTCTTATAAACTTCAACGCCTGGTTGGTTAAATGGATTTAATCCGTTTAAGTAAGCACTCATTGCACAGGCTTTCATATGGAAGTAAAGAAGTTCGCCAAGTGATCTTGGAGTTAATTTATCAATTGTAATGGTAATATTAGGAACGTTTCCTACTCCTGAGTGAGCTTGTAATGTTCCTTCATAAGCCTTTTTATTAACGTATGATAATTTCTTACCAGCAATGTAGTTTAAATTATCAAGGTTGTCTTTGTCATAAGGAATTACAACATCTGTATTTGGTTCTTCAAAATAAGTAACTGTTTCAAAAAGGATTTTGCTACCTTCTTGAATGAATTGACCAAGTGAGTGTAAATCAGTTGTAAATACACAACTTGTAACAAGAAGTGACTTACCTTCTTTACCTTCAGATTCATCATAAAGTTGTTTAATCCAACCATTGAAACACTCAAGACGTGGTTCATAAGCAGTGACCATTTCAACTTTACAACCTCTTAAGTATAAAGCATGTCTTTCAAGAGCATATTTATAAGCTTCATTTTGATCTAAGTCTTCGGTGGAGTAATTTTTCATACCATCTTTAAGACCTTTAATGAATTCATAAATATCAATACCTGCACAAGCAATAGGGAATAAACCGACTGGAGTCATAACTGAGAATCTTCCACCAATATCGCCTGGAAGTTCAAATGTTTCATAACCTTCGCTATCACTTAATTGTCTTAAAGCACCTTTTTCTTTGTCAGTAACAGCAACAATAGCATCTTTTGCTTTTTCTTTGCCGTATTTTTGTTCAGCAAGTTCTTTTAAGATTCTAAAACTAATGCTTGTTTCGGTAGTAGTGCCAGATTTAGAAATAACACAAACACAGAATTTCTTGTCTTTAATGTAGTTTAAGACTTCGTTTGAATAGTTAGGATCAAGAGTATTTCCTAAATATACAATCTTCATTTTATCATTAGAATAAAGACCATTAATTGCTTCGATAACAGCACGTGGTCCAAGATAAGAACCGCCTATTCCACAAACAACAAGAACCTCATAATTATCTCTAAAGAAATTTGCCTTTTTGATAATTCTATCAATTTCGCTTTTTGGTAATCTTTCTGGATAGTCTAACCAACCAAGAAAATCGCCGCCAGCTCCTGTTTTATCAACAATAATTTTATGTATCTCTCTAACTCGATCTTTCCAAATTGAAGGAGTGTAAAGATCTTCATTTTTACAATAATCAAATCCAACTTTAATGCTCATTTTTGCTTTCCCTTTCTAACTCTTCAGCAACCATTTTAGGAAGTGATTTTTCAAGTTTTGAAAAATCTATTTCTTTTAAATAACTCGTAATCTTTTTAGATGGGAGAATTTCTTTATAGGGATTTAAATCATTTGGCAAATCCTTAATTGAAACGTTAAGAAACTTAGTTGCACGGTCAACTCGCTTGACTGCAACAGTGATTTCATCCCCAATGCTAAAAAAACTATGAATGTTATTAACAAAGTTTGTTGAAATTTCACTGATATGTAAAAGTCCAATATAGCCATTTTCAAAAGAAAGAAAAGCACCATATTTTTTGATGCTTGTAATGATTCCTTTAATAATGTCGCCTTCTACATATGGGTAATCAACCAAAATCGAAGCCCTCCAGTAATCTTTCAAAAAGTATTAAATCATCTTTGGTAGTGATTTTAAAATTAAAAATACTGCCATCAACTAATTTAATTTTGACCCCATTAGCCATAAGAAGTGAGGTATCATCAGTGTAAGAAAAATTCTCACTTTCTTGAGCTCTTTGATGGGCTTTATAGATTATATCAAATTTAAAGCCTTGTGGTGTTTGTAGTTTCATTAAATTTTCGCGTTTTATTGATTTATCAATAACTTTATTGTTTTCTTTACAAAGTGAGTCGTATAAAGGAATTGCTAAACTAGCTCCATAGAATTCATCTAAAGTGTTTATTAGATTAATAATTTCTGATTTTCTAACAAGTGGACGACATGCATCGTGAAATAAGACCTTATCGTTAAAATCAGCAAACTTTTGCAGACTTTTTAATCCATTATAGACGCTTTCTTGTCTAGTATCTCCACCTAATATTAAAGAAACATCATGATTAAATTCATGAGTTTTAATGAAATCGCTTAAAAATGAGAAATGCTCTTTATCGCAAACTAAAGTAATTTTGTCGATTTTATCTAACTCATCAAAAGTTTTTAACGGATATTCAAAAATATATTTATTTTTAACTTTTAAAAACTGTTTTGGTATTTCTCCACCAAAACGCGTGGACTTACCAGCAAGAAGTAAGAAAACATAAGTCATAATTAAAGTTGTTTTTCAGTTTTTTCTCTTTTTAACTCAAGAGTTTCACGAATAGAAATACTATCAATAATAAGTTTTACAACCTTTTCTAATTCGGAGTTAGAAGAATAGTCGGCTTTACAAATATAATTTACTCGGCCATCTTCAAAAAGATGAGCGACTTTTTCTTGTGAGCCTTTAGGATATACAGCGATTGAATAGCCTCCATTTTCTTTAACAAGTATCATACATGGGACATCAGTTAAACCATCACCCATATAAATCATATTTTGATAAATAATTCTTCTATGAGGAGTTTTCTCGTTAATTTCTTTATCATCATTTGTGTTGATTACGCCTTTTGAGATTCTAAAGATGTATTGTGTTTTTAACGTGTAATTAACAGTAGTACGTGGCCAAAAAGCGTTGCCTTGAGCATCATATAGATATTCAGAACCGAAAACTTGTTTAAATTCTTTAAAAATAGGGCAACCTTCGACAATTTCTTTATTTCCACTTGTAATTAAATAGTGTTCACATTGAAGACCTTTAGAAGCGGCATATTCGTTTATTCGATTAAACCAGGTAGTTACGCCATCAAAAAAGCGAATATTTTTACCACATTCTTGCAAAAAATTACGATCTAATTTGATTCCTTTTTCTTTTGAATATTTAATCATGGTATATAAATAACCCAAGATTTTATCCATATCGTATTTTTTGCAAAACTCTTCGGTTAGCTTCCAAAATTCTTCTGGTGTGAAACCGAGTTTAGGTATAAAAGAAAAATTTTGCATGTCTTCAAGAGCAAGGGTTCGATCAAAGTCGTACATTAAAGCTATAATTGGTTTTGACATACTATCACCTCGGATTTATTCTAACAAATAGGTAGATTTTAGTCAAAAAAGGTGGTATTTTATCGATATGTTTAGGAATTCTTACTTATCTTTATTGTCTTTAGATAGTGATGGAATCTTAGTAATCATTCTTATTATTCTAGGTTTATTGCTTTTAATATATTTAATCATTGTGATTGTATCTTTTTCTTTTATGTATAATTTTAAAAGGGACATCAATAGACGAAAAGATTTTATTAATGTAACTCTATATCAAAAGTTGACTTTATTATCTCGTCTATCTGAAATCATGAAGGATTATTTAAAAGAAAATGATCCATTAAAAATAATGGGTGCTAACGAAGATTTAAAAAAATATCAAAAATTAACAGCCCAAGAGTTTGAAGAATTTTATGCTTATTCAGAAAAAATCCTGCAAAACGCGCAAAAAATTTATATTAATTTTGATTTAGACGAAGACAGTAAAAGAAAAGTTGAGGAAATATTTTTAACTATTGCTGAACTAAATGATAAATATTTTCAAGCAGTTCAGTTATACAACACATCGGTTGTTGCATATAATTATTGGTATAACGTTTCAACAACTCGTTGGATTAAAAAAATATTATTTATGAAAACAATAGATACTATCAAATAAAAGGAGGAAATTTATGTTATTTGAAGAAATGCCATTAAGATGTCCTAGCGTTAGTCGTATTGAGGCCAAAATTAGAGTATTAACTGATTATTTAGAAAACGCTCAAACTAAAGAAGATGCGATAAAAGCAGTAAATAAGTATTTTAAAATTCAAAATGAAGTAAATACTGATTTTACGATTATTAGTATTAATTTTACTTTAAACACTCAAGATCCAAAGATTAAAAAGTATAATGATACAATTGATGAGATTTCACCTATTGTAAATAATTACTTCAAGAAATTTGAAGAAGCAATGGTTAAGTCTAAATTTAGACAAGATCTCGAAAATAAGTTTGGTAAACTTCTCTTTGTTCAAATTGAAAATGGTTTTAAATGTTTTGACGAAAAGATTATTCCTCTTCTTCAAGAAGAAAATAAACTTGTAAGCGATTATCAAGCTTTACTTGCTAGTGCAAAAATTGAATATAAAGGTGAAACATTAAATCTTTCTCAAATTGGGAAATATATGAGTGATAAAGACCCAGAAGTTCGAGTTGAATCAGCTAAGTTATATTATGGATTTTTAAGCGAACATGATGAAGAAATCGGAACAATATATGATAAACTTGTCAAATTAAGAGACAAGATGGCTAAAGAACTTGGCTATTCTAACTATATTGAATTTGGTTATTTAAGACTTGGTAGAGTTGATTATAATGCTCAAATGGTTGCTGGATATCGTGAACAAATTAAGCGTGATGTTGTCCCAGTAGTTTATAAGTTAAGAAAGAATCAAGCTAAAAGACTTGGTTATAAAAACCCAATCTTCCTTGATTACAATCTTTTCTTTGAAGATGGTAATGCAAAACCTGCAGGAGATACCAATTACTTAGTTGATTGTGCTCAAAAAATGTATAACGAAATGGGCACAGAAAGCGGTGAGTTCTTTAAATTTATGGTTGATAACCATTTGATGGATTTAGATGCAAAAGCCGGAAAAGCTGGTGGAGGATATATGACTTTTATTCCTAGATATAAATCTCCATTTATTTTTGCTAATTCAAATGGTACAAGTAGTGATGTTGACACTTTAACTCATGAAGTTGGTCATGCTTTCCAAGGTTATTTATGCCGCAATGTTAAAATTCCAAATTACCAAATGCCTACCTTAGAAGCATGTGAAATTGATTCGATGTCGATGGAATTTTTCGCATATCCTTGGATGAATTTATTCTTTAAAGATGGAGCTGATAAATATCGTTTTGCTCATCTTGATGGAGCAATTTCATTCTTACCATATGGGGCAGAAGTTGATGAATTCCAACACTTTGTTTATGAACATCCAGAATTAACTCACAAAGAAAGATGTGCAAAATGGGCAGAACTTGAAAAAGTATATCGCCCTTGGCTCAACTTTAAAGGATTTGAATATCTTGAAAATGGTGGCTGGTGGGTCAGACAAAGCCACATCTTTGCAAGCCCATTCTATTATATCGATTACACATTAGCTCAAGTTTTAGCTTTACAATTTAAGTGTGAGATGGATAAAAATAGAGAACGTGCTTGGAAAAAATATATTAAGTTACTTAAAATGGGTGGAAAATATCCATTCCTTACTCTTGTTGAAAAAGATCATTTAAGAAACCCATTTGTTGATGGGAACGTCAAAAAAGTTATCAAACCACAAGTTAAAATTCTTAATGAGTTTGAAAAAGAATTTTCAGCAAAATAATTAAAAAGGCTGCAAAACTGCAGTCTTTTTAATTATGTAACATTAAATAAGAATATTTATTTTAACTATTAAATCAAAAAGAGAGACTTTTGGGTCCCTCTTTTAATTTGTTATTTTAAGATATCTTCGATAGCAAGGGCGAGTTGATCTGGACAACTTGTAGCTTTGTTACCGCATTTAACATCTTTTAAAATGTCGTGAATTTCTTCTAATTTTCTGCCAACACATAATTTAGAAACGCCAATTGTATTGCCAGGGCAACCAAATTCAAATTGAACTTTTTCAATGATGTGAGTAGCATCATCGTAAGTAATTGTTACGCTTCTAGAACATGTTCCAGAATTTAAATGTCTATATGATTTAAGCATTAAAGTTTAATGATTTCTCCGTAAACTTCGCCAGCACAGTTTCCAGCGTTACATTCATCGGTGTCAATGTGCATAGCAAGTTTATATTTTGGTGAAACTCTGATAACAGTATCTCCAAAAACAATGCTTCTATCATTTGTCATAACTTTGACCCAAACGATATCACCATTATTTACCTTAAAGTTAGCGGCATCTTCTGGAGTCATATGAATATGACGTTTTGCAATAATGCAACCTTCAGTTAATTGAATTTCCTTACCATTTTCTGGGTTTTTAATTGTGATTGGAGCGCTGCCTTTAACATCGCCACTTTCTCTAACAGGTGCTTTGATTCCAAGTGTTCTTGCTTCTGTAGCACTAATTTCAACTTGGTTGACTTTTCTTTCTGGCCCTAAAATTGAAGCCATCATTGAACCTTTTGGTCCAATAATTTCTAGTTTAGTAGTAGAAGCATATTGACCTGGTTGAGATAACATCTTTTTAGCTGTTAATTGGTAATCTGGTCCAAATAAATAATCTAAAGCTTCTCTTGTAACATGTACGTGTCTTGCGCTGGTTTCGACTAAAATCTTATCCATAACAAATAATTCCTCCTCATGCGCTATTTATTTTATCATTTTTTTGACATTTTAACTTAACGAAATACACTATCTATAAAAATTATTTTATATTCCTATTCTTATTAAGACCTTCTTTATTAATTGGTTAAAAATTAAGGAAGGTTGACTAAAACATGTTAGCAAAAATCACTTAATAGGTATTTACTTTTGAAAGTATGTTTGATAATATTAAATGCACGCGCGAATGGCGGAACTGGTAGACGCGTACGTTTGAGGGGCGTATAGGTATTCCTGTGTGAGTTCGATTCTCATTTCGCGCACCAGATTGATGCTAATTGTACCGATATTATCGGTACTTTTTTAATTTTTGTGGAGTTCATTTTTGGTCGCTAGTTCGTACCAAAAAAGACCATAAACTAAATAAAAAGGACATTCTTAAAAAAGAGTTTGCATAATTGGTGTTACTGTTATTTGAATGAAAATAGACAATTAGGTAGTAATATAACCTGACACTTTAATATAATGGTTCGAACTGATGAATTTTTAAAATTTGATTCTACTACAAAAATGAAGGCCTACTAGATAAATGTTTAGCTACTAGAAAAACGACACCCCACTAGATAAATGACACCACTATGTTTTTTGATAAAAATCTTATAAAAGTCTTATATAAATGTACCTAGTAGTGAACAAAAGTGGGGAATTTTATTTGAACACAACTGGTACATTTATAAACAAAATATCTACCACTTTATCTACCAATATAATATATTGAAAATGCTCATTATCAAAAAATCTTTTTAACGAGTGATAGTGAATGTAATTACACCTATTATCTGAAATTTGGATTTAAGATAGTTGGTGAAGATTATGTCTTCTATAAAAATGATAAAGTTCAAGTCTATATCGAGGTTAAAGAATTATAGTAAACTACTTTAAAATTAAGTTTGATAATAGTTGACAAGCAAAATGACTTCTATAACAATATTAACGGAATTGAAATAATTCTATGAGAAGAGAAGGGAATTAAAAATGAAAGAATTTATCTTCGATAATTTAAGATTTGAATTGCTTGATGAAGAAATTATTCACATTGAAAAAGCAACTTCTGCAGGGTTTTCTAATGAAAACACACTTTTTATTGCTGAAAAAGAGAATTTAACAAAGTCAGAATTTTTCGTTCAAGATAATGGTGATTACTTCACTTTATTCATGAATGAATATTATGCTGTTCTTTTTAAAGGACAAGGCTTAAAGGATTTTAAGATTTACGATAAGTATGGAAGTATACTTTATAAATATTCTAAAAAGATGAATAGTGGAGAACTTCCTCATCCTGTAAAAACTCCAGCTATATTTGCTCTTTTTGATGACCCTAGAGTTACTTTACCAAAGCATGGTTATTCAATCGAATCTTTTAAAAATAATGAAGAATTAAAGGTTGAAAATAATGTAATAGATTTTTATCTTTTACTTGCTAAAGGTCAAGCCAGTGATTTAAGAAGATTATATGTAAAATTAACCGGGAGAAGCGAGTTAGTTCGTTTTAAAACTCTAGGTTTTTGGAATAGTCGATACTATAAATACACCGAAGAAACCGCTAAAAAAATGATCCTTGATCACAAAGAGCATAATATACCTTTAGATAATATGGTTATTGATACCGATTGGCGAAAAGCAAATGACATTGGTATTGGTTATGATATCGCTACTGATCTTTTCCCAGACATGAAAAGATTCTTTAAATTTGCTCACAAAAACGATGTTGAAATTATGTTTAATGACCATCCAGAGCCATATAAAGATGCTAAAAATGTATTTGATGAAAAGGAAGTTGCTTTTAGAGAAGAAAAACTTCAAGGTATTTTAAAATTAGGTCTAGATTATTGGTGGTATGACCGAAATTGGTCAACTCATTTAAACTCAATAGATAAATTTATAAGACCTGAAACAATGGGTGATTATTTATTTAGCGATATTACTAAACATTACTTCCAAAAAGAGGCCAAAAGTGAAACAGTTTATAAACGTCCAATAATCATGGCTAACGTTAATAATGTTTTAAATGGTACTTATGAAGGAATTTTAGATAGTGCAAGCCATCGCTACTCAATACAATGGACTGGAGATATTCAATCAAGTCTTAATGCTTTAAATACTGAAGTTAAAAGCTTGATTAAAGGATGCGCTAATGAAGTAACTTATATTAATAGTGATATTGGTGGTCATGTTGGAAATCCTACTAAATCAGAATATATCCGTTGGATGCAATATGGTGCTTTTTCACCAATTTTCAGAGTTCATTGCACAAATTGTGTAACTCGTTTCCGTGAACCATGGAATTATGATGAAGAAACTTTAAATATTTCTCGTGATTATATTAATTTACGATATCGTTTATTACTTCTTTTATATACTAAAGCTTTTGATAATTACGAAAGTGGAGAACCTTTATTTAAAGATTTAGCTTTCAATTATCACGATAAGAAAGCTTTAAATAATACTAGTGAATATTTACTTGCAAATGATATTTTAGTTTCGCCTTTTTCTTACCCAGAAATGAGCATTGTTAAAAAAGCTAATTTTGTGGGTAAAGTAAAAGCTAGCTATTTTAATAACTTAAACTTTGAAGGCAAACCTGTTGCAACAAAAACTTTCGATGATTTAAATCTTTCTTATATTGGCGAAGCTCCATGTAAAGAAGTTGGCCCATATAACTATACAGTTCGTTATGAATTTAAACTTAAATTTAATAAAGACACGAACCTTTTTGTAGCAAGTGATGATGGTTCAACAGTATATATTGATGGAAAATTAGTTCATGAAGACTCGTCATCTCATGCTGTTACGCCAGCTGATCTAGGTATTATAAGCAAAAATGAATTTCATGATATTAGAATTGATTATTATCAATATACTGGTGCAGCTCAAATTTATTTAGGAGAAGTTCCAGCCTCTAAAGCAATTAAAAAAGCTTATTTACCAAGCGATGAATGGATTGATGCCTTTACTGGTAAAGTTTATGAAGGTGAAAGCATTGTTAAAAAAGATGACAAGAATTTAAAAGAGATGCCTTTATTTATTAGAGGTGGATCAATTATTCCTCTTGTTAAAGAAGCCAGTAGAGCTAATAAACTTGATTACTCTAAAATTACTTTAGACTATTATCCTTCATTTAAAAATGAAGACCACCAATCTTTATATGAAGATGATAAAGTTACTACTGCTTATAAATTAGATGAGTATAGAAAAACTTATCTAGATTCTTACTTTAATAAAGATGAAAACGCATTAACTGTGCATCTTTCTAAAGCAATTGGTAATTTCAATAATGAAATTAATGAAAGAGATATTATCTTAAGATTAAATCTATTAATTGATCCAAAAAATATTAAGAAAGTTACAATTAATGGTGAAGAAGTCTCTTATAAGTTTAACAAGAAGAACACAAGCTTAATGCCTTTATCATATGGAGAAGTTTCTAATATTTTTGATACAATCTCTATTAAATTTAAAGAAAACATTAACGAAGAATATTTCATTAAATTTCATCTTTAATCGCATATAATTTGCACTAGAAAAATAATTAGTATATAGTAATAACACTTATCCAGAATCATACATTTATTAGGTGAAAAAGTGTGATAGCAACTCTCTTAAATAGAGTAAGTGCTTCCTAATAGCAAGGTTACCACAGCCTTGAACGATAAGCCGGGAAGATGATTTAACTCCCACAAAGTGTGGGAGTTTTTTAATGCATAGAGGAATTTTAAATGGAAGAAAGAATTTTATTTACTAGTGAAAGTGTTTCTGAAGGTCATCCTGATAAGGTTTGCGATCAAATCGCTGATGCTATTTTAGATGCTGTTTTAAAGGAAGATAAAGATAGTTTTGTTGCTTGTGAATGTTTTGCGACTAGAAATTTAGTTTTAATAGGTGGCGAAATTACTACAAATGCTAATGTTGATTACGAAAAAATAGTTCGTGATGTTATTAAAGATATCGGTTATAACGATGATAAACTTGGTTTTAATTATAAAAATGTCAAAATCATAAATACTATTCAATCTCAATCATTAGATATAAGACAAGGTGTTGTAAAAGAGGACCCTTTATTATCAGGAGCTGGCGATCAAGGTATTATGTTTGGCTATGCAACTAATGAAAGTGAAGGATATATGCCTCTTCCAATTTGTATTGCTCATAAACTTGTTCGTATTGCAACTCAGTTAAGAAAAGAAGGGAAGTTTAAATGGGCTCGTCCAGATATGAAGTCTGAAGTTACAATTGACTATACTGATGAAAAGCCACGTATTAAAACTATTTTAATGAGCTGTCAACATGATGAAGATTATAACGAAAAAGCATTTAAAGAATTTATCAAAGAAGAAATCATGAAAAAAGTTGCTCTTTCTTTTGACTTAAATACTGACTTTGAAGTTTTGATTAACCCAACTGGAAGATTTGTTATTGGTGGGCCAGCCGGCGATACAGGGTTAACTGGTCGTAAAATTATTGTTGATACTTATGGAGGTAGTGCTAGACATGGTGGTGGTGCTTTTAGTGGAAAAGACCCATCAAAAGTTGATAGAAGTGCTGCTTATTATGCTCGATATATTGCAAAAAATCTTGTTGCAGCTGGAGTTGCTGATAGACTTGAAGTTCAACTATCATATGCAATCGGAAAAGCCGAACCTCTTTCAATTTCTGTCTCAACTTTTAAAACATCTCATTATGACGATAGTATAATTCTTGGAATTATAAGAAAAGTATTTGATTGTAGACCAGGAGCAATTATCAAAAACTTTTCTTTAAGAGAACCTCATTTTAATTATAGAGATGTCTCAAATTATGGTCATTTTGGTAGACCTGACTTAAATTTACCATGGGAACAATTAGATAAAGTTGAAGAAATTAAAGCCCTTTTAAAGAAATAAATCTGCAAAACTTAGATATTTTTTAAAAAGACGATAAATTACTATCGTCTTTTTATGTGGAATAATATAGAATATCTCTAGAGGAAAATATATGAATAAATTTATGAAAGTAGCTATTAAAGAAGCTACAAAAGGAATTAATGCACATGATGGTGGACCTTTTGGTTGCGTCATTGTAAAGGATGGGAAAATAATTGCTAAAGCCCATAATCAAGTCTTAAAAAAGCATGATGCGACTTGCCATGGTGAAATGGAAGCAATTAGAAAAGCATCCAAGAAACTTGGAACTTTTGATTTATCAGGCTGCGAACTTTATACAACTGGCGAGCCTTGTCCAATGTGCTTAGGAGCCATTCTTTGGGCCAAAATTGATAAAGTCTATTATGGAGCCAATATCAAAGATACAGAAGTAATTGGGTTTGATGATAAAAGGTTTTATGAACAGTTTGAACATAAAGAGCTAATTTTAAATGAACTTGATAGAGAAGCTTGTTTAAAACTTTATGAAGACTATTCTTCTATTGAGAATAATGAGCACTACTAAAAATTCGGTAACTATCGTATTTTTTAAAATTTTTAATAATCTTGTGTACTAAAAAAATAATTTCATATTATAATAAAATTAGAAGAAGACATAGAAGGAGATAATTTATATGAAGTATCAAATTATTGGCAAAAATATCGAAGTAACAGAGGGTATTTCTGCTGCATTAACAAAAAAATTATCCAAAATGGACAAGTACTTCAAAGATGATGATGAAGTAAGTTGCAGAGCAGTAGTTAGAAGCTACAAAAAAGGCGAAGCAAAAGTTGAAATTACCATCTTTACAAGAGATACAACCTTTAGAGCAGAGGTTAAAACAAACGATTTATATGCTGCTTTTGATTTAGCTATTGATAAACTTCAAGGTCAAATGAGAAAGCTCAAAACCAAATTAAGAAGACGTTATGATCATGATGGAATCGGCAAAGCAATCGCTTTTGAAGAGATCCAAGACGAAGCAGTTCAAGAAGAAGAGTCTAAAGTTGTTAGAACTAAGACATTAACACTTAAACCAATTTCGGTTGAAGAGGCAGTTATTGAAATGGAATCCATTGGTCATGATTTCTATTTATACTTAGATACTGATGATGAAAAGATTAGTGTTGTATATAAAAGAGAAGATGGCGGCTATGGTTTACTTCAAGCCGATAATAAAGTTAATTTCTAAATAATCAAATCACAGAATTGAAAGAGCTATAAATTAGCTCTTTTAATTTGTCAATTATTGAAGTTTATTAAAGACAATGTTTATTAATATTTTACATAATAGTTAACTTTTGCAGACTTTTTATATAAAAGGTTGACAAAACTTGTCATTGTGACACTATATTGAAATTTGAGTGAAACATAGTAAAATATTTAGTACATGGAAAAGATTATTGCCACAGATTTAGACGGAACATTATTTTATCCAAAAGACACGAAGGAGATGATATCTAAACCTAATCTTTTTTTCTTACAAAATTTTATTGATAATGGTGGTAAGACAATTTTAATTAGTGGAAGAAGTCATTTATATTGTCAAAAAACAGTGAAAAAAATAGGTCGACCATGTGCAACCATTTCTTATAATGGAGCTTGTATTTTTGATGGGAAAAAAATGATATATCAAAATACAATTAAAAATGAAGAAGCAAAAAGTATTATTGATGAAATATTTAAAGCTTTTCACAATCATGGTGTCTTCTTGATGACTGAAAAAGGATTATCTATTCACCTTGTTTATAAAAGTAAAATTATTAGATGGTGCTTTGGACTTTATTATAAGACTCAAGGAATTTATGCAGAAAATCTTTTACCAAAGGAAAGTGATTTTGAAGAAGAACTTAAAAATGGACATATCTTTAAAATCATGATTTATTTTGGCCTAGGTAAGAGAATGCAAAACAAAGCAAAACAAGCCAATTCAATTTTAAGAAATACATATGACAATGTTGAATGTAATTGGAGCAAAAACGTTATTGAGATAACTGCAAAAGATTGTTCCAAAGCTAAGGCATTAAAAACTCTCTTAGAAAATCAAAATGATATAAATAAAGAAATTTATGTCGTTGGGGATAGTGGAAATGATATTTCATTATTTAAAGCTTTCCCTAAAAATTCATTCTGTATGGGCCATGCACCTGATGCAGTTAAAAAGTATGCTAAATATACAATTGATAAATTTGAAGATTTATCCAGGTATATTTATGAGAAATAAGAATATTTACTAGATATATTTAAGAAAAATAGTAAAATTATTTAAGACAAAAGGAGATATATATGGAAACTATTAGTAGAGTTATTGTTTCTTTAGTTTATTACAATTCACTTCTTAGAGACACTCTTGAATACACATTAAATAGACCAAACGGCTATGATGTAAAATACTATGATTACAAGAGAAATGGAATTGTTAATGAAATTAAACTCAACACACCTTTAAAAGTATTTTTAGATCAAAATGGTGAAAAAGGTGAACAATTAAGAAAGAAACTTGAGGATTATGGTAATGAGCTCTATAGCGACACCTCAACAGTAATTAAAAAGGCTAGCGATGGATTAAGAATTGACCATGCTCAAAATATTAAAATTTTTGAATTAACTGTCCCACTACATGAAGAATTAACTCAAGTTATTAGACTTCACGTTAATTACGCAAGACAAAACAATCAATTAGAAGACAAGATTACAAAACTTGTTGAAGCTGATGAAAGATTTTATAGAGCAGTTGCTTTATTATCATTAAATGGCGAAATCGATCGTCAATTTGCTGAATTTAATAAAGCAATGAGAGAATCAAAAGGTCAACCTACACCTGCTTCAAATTTCATTCAAAATGATTTAAATTCATTAGTTAGATGCTTAGCTACAGTTAGACAAGGCGCAACATGTAAAGATGAACTCTATACTGACGCTTTAGATGCTGTTTTCCATAGTGTCGAAATGATGAATGGAAGAAGAGATTTACCAAAAGGCAAAACATTTACTGATGTTTTCAATGAAGCAAACATTAAGATTGCTGCATTTGTAAGAGATAGTGAAGCTGCCTGGAGAGAAAACTATACACCACTTTTAAATGAATTAATTAGTGATAATCAAAAAGCAAGAGAAGCAGCTGGATCTCAAGCACAACCAACCGAAAATAAGGAAGAAAAGTAATTTAAATGAGCAAAAAAGAAAATTTTGAACAAGGAATTAAAAAAGAGAGAGCCAAAGTTTTTACTGGAAAACAACTTTTTTGGTTTGTCTTTGGAGTTTTGATTTCTATCAATGCAATTATTTTCTTAATCCTTGGCTTAATTAATGATTATGCATCACTTGCATATTCTCCATTTGAATCTCCAAACAATGGAATGATTGCTGCTTTAGGTGGCATTGATTTTAAATGGTTTGGAGTAATTACTTTAATTCTTGGAACAATTATTTATTCTTTAGCTTTATCTTTTTCAGCAAAGACTCAAGAAAGAGAACAAGAAAGAGTTGCAAGAAGAAAGCAACGTAGATTATTTTCTAGCGCTGATGGTGAAAAAGTAGTAGCAAATTACAATGTTTCGACTTCAGAAACTGCTGCACCTTTACCACCAGAAAATAAATAGTTGAAACTACTAGATTTATAAATTAACCATCACTAAGTTTAGTGGTGGTTTTTTAATTTAATTTAAAGTAGTGGAAAAATTTACCCTTTTTTACACAGCTATAAAAATATCGATTTTATCGGATTTTTATTTCTGGCTTGAATTTTAAGAAAGTGATTAATAAAAGCTATCAAGGTTAACGCTTTTATTGCACTAAAAGAAGAATTTTATTTCGCTATAGATAAATTCTAGGAAGCAACAAATGACTAGTAATTACGCATAATTAAAGCTAAATAACAAAAAAATGACTCTTTTTTCAATT
>OHFP01000006.1_pt1 | contig 137403 bp, 92 predicted proteins | sample 1567591 | NCBI WGS metagenome assembly OHFP01 (sample SAMEA3879547, study PRJEB24766) | human gut metagenome | biome: human-associated habitat; feature: feces | place: USA | collected 1985/1987 | reverse complement strand
GGCAGTGCCCTTGCTCAGCACGGGGGAGGAAGCCGGCTCAACGGCCACGACCTTGACGTTGGGGTTCTGGCTCTTGAGGTATTCGCCCACGCCGGTGATCGTGCCGCCCGTGCCGACGCCGGCCACAAGCAGGTCGACCCGTCCGTCGGTGTCGCGCCATATCTCGTCGCCCGTCGTGCGGTAGTGCCGCTCGGGGTTGGCCGGATTGCTGAACTGTCCAAGGATCACGGCTCCGGGAATCTCCCGGCGCAGGGCCTCGGCCCTTGCAATGGCCCCCTTCATCCCTTCGTCTCCGGGCGTGAGGACCACCCTGGCTCCGTAGGCGGCCACCAGGCGGCGCCGCTCGATGCTCATCGTCTCGGGCATGGTCAGGATCAGCCGATAGCCCTTCAGGGCGCTGACCAGCGCCAGCCCCACGCCGGTATTTCCGCTCGTGGGTTCGATGATCGTACCGCTGGGGCGGAGCGTGCCGCGGGCTTCGGCCTGCTCGACCATGGCCAGGGCAATCCGGTCCTTGACGCTTCCGGCCGGATTGAACGATTCGACTTTGGCCACGATACGGGCCTCGGCCCCGGCTTCGCGGCCGAGGCGGATGAGCTCCACCATCGGGGTGTTGCCGATGAGGCGGAGCACGGAATCTGCAATTTTTTCCATTGTCTGAATTCGGTTTCGGGACAAGCAAAACGGGGCAGCAGAAAACCTGCTGCCCCGTTTGCGTATCGGGTTCGATAAAGTATGTCTGTCAGATGTTGCGTTGTCGGGAATGGATTCCCATCCGGACGGCAGGCACGACGAGGCGGCAACGACAACACTTCGTTGCACAACAACACATCGTATGGTTCATGGCCGTCATCGGTATGTTCGATCGGGGGACAAATATAACGTATTGTCGGGAAAAATACAAATCCGGGAGGCCGTTTGTGCGACACGGCCCGGCGGCGAGTCACTCCTTCGGCCGGTAGGCGTTCCACGAGCTGATCTCCGCGATCGGCTTGCGCACCTTCTCGCGCGTCGCGGCGGCCGGATAGCCCACGGTGACAAGCAGCGGAATCCGCCGGCTGCGCGGCACGCCGAGCAGCCGGGCCGCCTGCGGTTCGTCGAACCAGCCGAGGATGCAGGTGCCCAGACCCAGCTCGGCCGCCTGGAGGCAGAAGTGTTCGACGGCGATGCCCACGTCGAGCAGGCTGTAGTCCTTGCGCTTGAGCATGCTGCCGATGCGGGCCGTGACGTTCATCTTTTCGAGCACCACGGCGACGATGACCGGCGCCTCGGCGGCAAAGCGGTTCATGCCGAGCCCCTCGGCTGCCCGGGCCAGTCGGGCCTTGAGCTGCGGATCGTCCACCGCGACGAAGTGCCACGGCTGCGAATTGCAGGCCGACGGGGCGAGGCGCGCCGCCTCGATGCAGCGCATGATCAGCTCGCGCGGCACGGCCCGCTCCTCATAGCGGCGGTCGCTCTGGCGTTTGCGTACAAGTTCTGAAAAGTCCATGTCAGTAGATTGTTTCGGAGATCAGGGCGGCGATCCGCTCCAGCCAGCAGCGGTCCGTCTCGTCGAAGGCGGCGGGGCGGTCGCTGTCGATGTCGAGCACGCCGCGCACCGTGCGGTCCGATCCCGTCGAGAAGAGCGGCACGACGATCTCGGAGCGCGAGAGCGAGCTGCAGGCGATGTGCCCGGGGAACTGCTCGACGTCGGGGACCACGATGCTCCGCCCCTCGGCGAAGGCCGTGCCGCAGACGCCGCGTCCCTTGCGGATGCGGTAGCAGGCGACCGTCCCCTGGAACGGCCCGAGGCGGAGCTCCTCGCCCTCCGCGCGGTAGAACCCGACCCAGAAGAAGCCGAAGGCCTCGCGCAGGGCGGCAGCCGTGTTGGCCAGCACGGCCACCTCGTCGTCGATGCCCTCGATGAGCGCCGCAAGGCGCGGCAGGAACGCCTCGTAGCGCGCCTGCTTCGCAAGTTCGGGCGAAAGGTCGAAACTTTGTTCCATGTCCACGTGTCGTTTGTCCGGCGTAAAGATAACCATTTATTCCGGATTGTTCGCATCCCGGCCGTACTGCGCCCCTTTTCGTCCGCCGCACCGGAGACGGAAAAGGGCAGGGACCGACCCTGCGATCCCTGCCCGATAGCGTTGCGCCTTGCCGGAGTCTCTATTCGACGGTCACCGACTTGGCGAGGTTGCGCGGCTGGTCGACGTTGCGGCCCTTGTAGACGGCGATGTAGTAGGCCAGCAGCTGCAGCGGCACCGACACGACGATCGGCATGAGGCACTCGGTGATGACCGGCACCTCGATGCAGTAGTCGGCCGAGCGGCGCACCTGTTCGTCGTCGCGCGCCATCACGGCAACGATCTTGCCGCCGCGTGCCTTGATCTCCTCGATGTTGCTCGCCGTCTTCTCGTAGGTGTGGTCCGGCGTGGCGATTGCGACGGTCGGCATCTCGGCGTCGATCAGCGCGATGGGGCCGTGCTTCATCTCGGCGGCGGGGTAGCCTTCGGCGTGGATGTAGGAGATCTCCTTGAGCTTGAGCGCCCCTTCGAGCGCCGTGGGGTAGTTGTATCCGCGGCCCAGGTAGATGAAGTTGTGGGCGTAGGTGAAGATCTTGGCCAGGTCCTTGATCTGGTCGCCGACCTTGAGCACCTCCTCGAGCGTCGCGGGCAGGTCGAGCAGCGCCTGCGCCACCTCGTGGTAGTAGGCGTCCGACACGGTGCCCTTCTCGCGGCCGATGGCCAGCGCCAGCATCGCCATGACGGTCACCTGCCCCGTGAAGGCCTTGGTCGAGGCCACGCCGATCTCCGGACCCACGTGGATGTAGGCGCCCGAGTCGGTGGCGCGGGCGATCGACGAGCCGACGACGTTGCAGATGCCGAAGACGAAGGCGCCGGCCTTGCGGGCCAGCTCGACGGCGGCCAGCGTGTCGGCCGTCTCGCCCGACTGCGACACGGCGATGACGATGTCGTCCGGGTGGATGATCGGGTTGCGGTAGCGGAACTCCGAGGCGTACTCCACCTCGACCGGTATGCGGCAGATGTTCTCGATGAGGTGCTCGCCGATGAGCGAGGCGTGCCACGACGTGCCGCACGCCACGAAGATGATGCGGCGCGCCGCGAGGAACCTGTCGCGGTGGTCGATCACGCCCGAGAGCTTCACTTCGCACGTGTCGGGGTTGATGCGCCCGCGGATGCAGTCGACGATCGTGCGCGGCTGCTCGTAGATCTCCTTGAGCATGAAGTGGGGATAGCCGCCCTTTTCGAGTTGTGAGATCGAGAGCTGGAGCTTCTTGATGTCGATGCGGCTCTCGTGATTGTCGAGCGTCACGACCTTGAGGGGCTGGTAGCGGTTGATGACGGCGATCTCTCCGTCGTTGATGTAGACGAAATCCTGCGTGTATTCGATGATCGACGCGGCGTCCGACGAGAGGAAATATTCGCCCTGGCCGATGCCGACGACCATCGGGCTGCTCTGACGTGCGGCGATGATCTCGTCGCGGTTGCCCTTCTCGATGACGGCGATGGCGTAGGCGCCGACCACCTGCTTGAGGGCCTGCTGCACGGCTTCGAGCAGCGTGCAGCCGTTCGTCGTGCGGACATATTCGATCAGGTTGACCAGCACCTCCGAGTCGGTGCTGCTGCGGAACGTGTAGCCGTTGGCCGTCAGGGCATCCTTCAGCACGCGGAAGTTCTCGATGATGCCGTTGTGGATCAGGGCGATGTTCTCCGATTCGGAGTAGTGGGGGTGTGCATTGGCATCGTTCGGCACGCCGTGCGTGGCCCAGCGCGTGTGGGCGATGCCGATCGTGCCGTCGAGGTCCTTGCCCGCGAGGAAATGCTCCAGGTCGGAGACCTTGCCCTTGCACTTGTAGACGTTCAGCGCGCCGTCACGGTTCACCAGGGCGACGCCGGCGCTGTCGTATCCCCGGTATTCGAGGCGGTGAAGCCCCTTGATCAGAATGGGGCAAGCCTCCCGCTCACCCACGTATCCTACTATTCCACACATTTTTTTGCGATTTTGACTGCCAAAATACGAAAAAAATTTAGAAACTACATAAAAGTAAGGGCGGAAATTGCTTTCCGCCCTGTTAAAAAATCGTTACAACCCGTTTATCTCGCTGTGTGACAGCACATCAACGGACGTATTGCAGCATCTCGCCGATCAGCGTTTCGTTGCCCGCGACGATCGAAACGCCGCGGTCTTCGCGCAGGCTGCGCACCGCACCGCCCGCCTCACGGACGATCAGCTCCCCGGCGCAGACATCCCACACGTGCAGCGCCAGCTCCCAGTAGCCGTCCAGAAAACCCGCCGCCACGCAGCAGAGGTCATAGGCCGCGGAACCGTAGCGGCGGATGCCGCGCGTGCGGGGCAGGATGCGGGCGAGGTTGTCGGCGTTGTTGTCCGGGTTGGTCACCTTGTCGTAGGGAAATCCCGTGGCGAGGACCGCCTCTTCGAGCACCCGTTTCTCCGCCACGCGGATCGGATGCTGCGCCCCCTCCATGCGGCCCGCGCGGGCGCCGCCGCCGAGCGTGGCGGTATACAGCTCGTCGAGATAGGGCGCATAGACCACTCCGACGACCGTCTCGCCGCGGTGCTGCAGGGCGATCGAGACCGTAAAGACGGGCAGCCCCTGGCTGTAGTTGGTCGTGCCGTCGAGCGGGTCGACGACCCACAGCCATTCGCCGTGGGCATCGCCGCGCGTGCCGCCCTCCTCGCCCAGCACGGCGTGGTCGGGGAAACGCTCCGCGATCATGCGGGCGATGAGCGCCTCGCTCTCGCGGTCGGCGCGCGTCACCACGTCGCTGACGTTCGATTTGGTGCGGATCGCCAGGTCGCCGCCGCGGAAGTAGGTCAGATGGATCTTCCCCGCTTCGCGCGCCATGCGCACGGCCGGTTCCAGATACTCCTCGTACATTCTGCGCTCCTCCGGCTATTTGCTCTCGGCGAAATACTTGTAGAACCACGGAATGGTCTCCACGCCGCGGTAGAACTGCTCGAGCCCGAAGCTCTCGTTCGGCGAGTGGATCGCATCCTCGGCCAGTCCGAAGCCGATCAGCAGTGACTTGATGCCGAGGATCGACTCGAAACCGCTGATGATCGGAATCGACCCGCCCGAATAGAAGGGCAGGGGCTTCTTGCCGAAGGTCCTGGCCACGGCCTTTTCGGCCGCCTTGTAGGCGGGCATGTCGGTCGGTGCGACGTAGGGCATGCCGCCGTGCAGGGCACGGACCTTCACCTTCACGCTGCGCGGCGCGATGGCGCGGAAATGGCGCTCAAAGAGCTTGGATATCTTGCGGTAGTCCTGATTGGGCACCAGGCGCATCGAAATCTTCGCCGAGGCCATCGACGGAATCACCGTCTTGGTTCCCTCGCCGATGTAGCCGCCCCAGATGCCGTTGACGTCGAGCGAGGGACGGATGCCCGTGCGCTCGATGGTCGTGTAGCCCGCCTCGCCCTCGACGTCGCCGATCGCGAGCGAACGCTTGTAGGCCGCCAGGCTGAACGGCGCGCGGTTGAAGGCCCGGCGCTCGGCCGCGGTCAGCTCGCGCACGTCGTCGTAGAAGCCCGGGATGGTGACGTGTCCGTTCTCGTCGATCAGACTTGCCACCAGACGCGCCAGCACGTTGGCCGGATTGGCCACCGCACCGCCGAAGAGCCCCGAGTGGAGGTCCTTGTCGGGTCCCGTCACCTCGACCTCCATGTAGGCCAGGCCGCGCAGCCCGCAGGTGATCGAGGGGGTCTGCATCGAGATCATCGAGGTGTCCGAAACGAGGATGATGTCGGCCTTGAGCAGCCGTTTGTTGCGGCGGCAGAAGTCGTAGAGGCTCTGCGAGCCGATCTCCTCCTCGCCCTCGAGCATGAATTTCACGTTGCAGGGCAGCATGCCCGTCGCACACATCGCCTCGAAGGCCTTGGCGTGCATCCAGAGCTGGCCCTTGTCGTCGTCGGCGCCGCGCCCCCAGATGCGGCCGTCTATTACGACCGGCTCGAAGGGCTCCGTGCGCCACTCCTCGCGCGGGTCGACGGGCATGACGTCGTAGTGTCCGTAGACAAGCACGGTCTTCGCCTTCGGCGAGACGATCTTCTCGGCATAGACCACCGGATTGCCCTCCGTGGGCATCACCTCGGCTCGGTCGGCACCGGCCTTGACGAGCGCCGCGGCCAGATGCTCGGCGCAGCGCTGCATGTCGGGTTTGTGCTCGCTCTGGGCGCTGATCGACGGGATGCGCAGCAGATCGAACAACTCGTTGACGAAGCGCTCCCTGTTGGCTTCGATATACTGTTTTACCTGATCCATTTTTCTCTCTCTGTGTTGGGCGGCGGCGCGCTCCGGGACAGTCGGTGTTCCGCACCGTTCAGACCGCCGCCGCAGGTTCACGTATTGCTTTACTCGATATGGCAGATCTGCTTGATCTCCGCAATGAAACGCTGTGCCAGCGCTTCGGCTTCGGCCATCGACTTGGCCTCGGTGTAGACGCGGATGATCGGCTCGGTGTTCGACTTGCGCAGGTGCACCCAGTTCTCCGGGAAGTCGATCTTCACGCCGTCCGTATCGTTCACCTGCTCATTGCGGTAACGCTCCTTGATCTCACGCAGTACTTTATCCACGTCGATCGCCGGCGTGAGCTGAATCTTGTTCTTCGAGGCGAAGTAGGCGGGGTAGGTGGCGCGCAGCTGCGTCATCGTCAGACCCCGCTTGGCCAGATAGGTCAGGAAGAGCGCCGTACCGACCAGTGCGTCACGGCCGTAGTGCAGCTCGGGGTAGATCACGCCGCCGTTGCCCTCGCCGCCGATGATGGCGCCGACCTCCTTCATCTTCGTCGTGACGTTCACCTCGCCGACGGCCGAAGCGTAGTACTTGCCGCCGTGGCGCTCCGTTACGTCGCGCAGCGCACGCGACGAGGAGAGGTTCGAGACCGTATTGCCGCACTGCGTCGAGAGGATGTAGTCGGCCACGGCTACGAGCGTGTACTCCTCGACGAACATCGAGCCGTCCTCCGAGACGAAGGCCAGACGGTCGACGTCGGGATCGACGACCACGCCCAGATCGGCCTTTTCGCGCACGATGACCTGCGAAATCTCCGTCAGGTGCTCGGGCAGCGGCTCGGGGTTGTGGGCGAACTCGCCCGTGGGTTCGCAGTTGAGTTCGACGACCTCGCAGCCCAGTGCGCGCAGCAGCTTCGGCATGACGATGCCGCCCACGGAGTTCACGGCGTCGACGACGACCTTGAAGTGGCGTTTGTGCACGGCCTCGACATCGACGAGCCGCAGCCCCAGCACGAGGCGGATGTGCTCGTCGTTGAAATCCTCGCGCGAGAGCACGTGGCCGATGCCGTCGATGGCGGGGTAGTCGTAGTCGTTCTGCTCGGCCATGGCCAGCACGCGCTTGCCCTCGGCGTCGGAGAGGAATTCGCCGCTGGCGTTGAGCAGCTTCAGGGCGTTCCACTGGCGGGGGTTGTGCGAGGCGGTGATGATGATGCCGCCGTCGGCCTTCTTCGTGATGACGGCCATCTCGGTGCCGGGCGTCGTGCAGAGCCCCACGTTGATGACGTCGGCGCCGCAGGCCAGCAGGGTCCCCTCCACCAGGTTGGAGACCATCTCGCCCGAAATGCGGGCGTCGCGGCCGATGACGATCACAAGTTTCTTGCCGGGGTTGCGCTCGGCGATCAGGCGCACGTAGGCCGTCGTGAACTTCACGACGTCGATCGGTGTCAGGTTCTCGCCGACGGGGCCTCCGATGGTTCCGCGGATGCCCGAAATGGATTTGATGAGAGTCATGGTTTGTTGGGTTTGATCGATACTTATATTAAAAGAAAATTTCGCTCCGAAGTTTTGATATTCGAGGTAAATATATTACTTTTATGCCAATTATGGAAATTAAAACGAGAGATTTATGAGAACTATTCCCGCTTCCGAATTGATTATCAACGACGACGGTTCGATCTTCCACCTGCACCTGCGCCCCGAACAGCTTGCCGACACGGTGATTCTGGTCGGCGACCCCGGACGTGTGGCCCTCGTGGCCGAGCATTTCGACTCGCAGGAGTGCCACGTCTCGAACCGCGAATTCAATACCGTGACGGGTACCTATAAGGGAAAACGCATGACGGTCCTCTCGACGGGCATCGGCATCGGCAACATCGACATCAGCGTCACGGAGCTCGACGCGCTGGCCAACGTGGACTTCGCCACGCGGCAGGAGAAGGCCGTCAAGCGGCAGCTGACGCTCGTGCGGCTCGGCACCTCGGGTGCCATTCAGCCCGACATCCGCGTGGGCGAGATGGTCTTCTCGCGCACGTCGGTGGGCTTCGACGGCCTGCTCAACTACTACAAGGGGCGCAACGATGTCTGCGACCTCGAGATCGAAAAGGCCTTCATGGCCCATACGGGCTGGAACGAGCTGCTGCCGAAACCCTACTTCATCGACGCCGACCGCACGCTCTTCGAGCACTTCCGCGACGTCACGCGCGAGGGTATCACCGTTGCCGCGCCGGGCTTCTACGCCCCGCAGGGCCGCTGGGTGCGCCTCGAACCGCAGGATGTGCACCTGAACGAGAAGATCGAGTCGTTCGACTACCACGGACGCCGCATCACCAACTTCGAGATGGAGGGTTCGGCGCTGGCCGGCCTGGCCGCCCTGATGGGACACCGCGCCGCCACGATCTGCACGATCATCGCGCAGCGCATCGCCCTGGATGCCTGCACCGACTACAAACCCTTCGTGCGGCGGATGATCTCCACGGCGCTCGACAAGCTCGCCGTGCTCGAATAACCCCGCACGCAACCGCAACCGAAAATTCAACAACGATCAAACAAACCGATACACACCATGAAATTCACCGTATCCAGTTCGGCCCTGTTGTCGCTCCTGGCAACGACCGGCAAGGTAATCAGCAATAAGAACACGCTGCCCATTCTCGACTACTTCCTCATGGAGCTCAACGGCGACGAGCTGAAGGTCACCACCTCGGACCTCGAAACCACGCTCGTGGGGTCGATCACCGTCGACAGCGTCGAGAGCGAGGGCACGATCGCGGCCCCGGCCAAGCTGATGCTCGACTCGCTGAAGGAGTTTCCCGAGCTGCCGCTGACAATCGACGTCAACGGCGCCAGCTGGGAGATCAAGATCAGCTGGAAGAGCGGCTCGCTCTCGATTCCGGGCGCCAGTGCCGTGAGCTATCCGGCCGTCCCGCAGCTCAACGCCGAGCGCAAGGAGCTGCGTCTGGATGTCGACACGCTCGTCAACGGCATCAACAAGACGATCTTCGCCACGGCCGACGACGAGCTGCGTCCCGTGATGAACGGCATCTACATCAACCTGCAGCCCGCCTCGCTCACCTTCGTCGGCACGGACGCCCACAAGCTGGTCAAGTACGAGTCGGAGTGCGAAAACGAGGTGAGCGCCTCGTTCATCCTGCCGAAGAAGCCTGCCAACCTGCTCAAGTCGGTGCTGCTCAAGGAGGAGGACGCCATCGACGTGAGCTTCGACTCGAAGAACGCCATGTTCCGCCTGAAGAGCCACACGCTCGTCTGCCGTCTGATCGAGGGCAACTACCCGAACTACAACGCCGTCATCCCGGCCAACAACCCCAACAAGGTGCTCGTCGACCGCATCGAGCTGGTCAACGGCATCAAGCGTGTGGCCGTCTGCTCGAACCCCACGACGAACCTCATCCGCATGGACATCGCCGACAACCGCATCACGCTCACGGCCCAGGACATCGACTTCTCGGTGTCGGCCAACGAGACGATCTCGTGCAGTTACGACGGACAGCCCCTTTCGATCGGCTTCAAGTCGACGTTCCTGGTCGAGATCCTCTCGAACATGGAGACCCCGACGGTGGTGATCGAACTGGCCGACTCGACGCGCGCCGGCGTCTTCAAGCCGGTCTATGACGACAAGCAGACCAGCTCGACGCTCATGCTGCTCATGCCGATGATGATAAACGCCTAACGACACCCGAAATGAAGTTGAACCTCAAGCGCCCGATCATCTTCTTCGACCTCGAGACGACCGGCGTGGATACGACACGCGACCGCATCGTCGAGATTTCGATGGTCAAGGTGATGCCCGACGGCGAGGAGATCCGCAAGACGCGGCGGCTCAACCCCGGGATGCACATTCCCGCCGAGGCGACGGCCGTTCACGGCATCACCGACGAGGATGTGAAGGATTGCCCGACCTTCGCGCAGGTCGCCAAGTCGCTCGAACAGTTCATCCGCGGCTGCGACTTCGGCGGTTTCAATTCCAACCGCTTCGACCTGCCGGTGCTCGTCGAGGAGTTCCTGCGTGCCGGGGTGGACGTGGACTTCAAGCGCCGCAAGTTCATCGACGTGCAGAACATCTTTCACAAGAAGGAGCAGCGCACGCTCGTGGCGGCCTACAAGTTCTACTGCGACAAGGAGCTCGACGACGCCCACTCGGCCGAGGCCGACACGCTGGCCACCTACGAGGTGCTGCAGGCGCAGCTGGACCGCTATCCCGACCTGCGGAACGACGTCGACGCGCTGGCCGAATACTCCGCGCGCGGCGAGTGCGCCGACTATGCCGGGCGCATCCTCTACAACGAGCGGGGCGAGGAGGTCTTCGGGTTCGGCAAGTACAAGGGACGTTCGGTGGCGGAGATTTTCCGCATCGAACCGAGCTACTACGCCTGGATGATGAACGGTGACTTTCCGCTCTACACGAAGAAGGTGATTACGGAGATCCGCATGCGCGACAAAACGACGAAATGACGATGAAGCGACTCTGCCTGACCGCCCTGTTCGCCCTCTGGTGCCTCTGCGCCCCGGCGACGGAGAAGTCCCCGACGATCGTCTACATCAACGGGGCGAAATACTATGTCCACACCGTGCAGCCGGGTGAGACGCTCTATGCGCTGTCGAAGAGCTACAACGTGAGCGAAAAGGTCATCCTGGAGAACAACCCCTCGGCGGCCGACGGACTGAAGGCCTCGGCCGTCCTCAAGATTCCCTTCGTGGCGCGCGTCTCCGAACAGCTTCCCGACCGCAAGCTGCGCCGGACCTTCGACTTCCATACGGTGGAGAAGGGCGAGACGCTCTACGCCATTTCGCGGCGGTACGAAATCCCGATCCAGACGATCATCGAGGACAATCCGACACTCGACCCGATCCACCTGCGGTTGGGCGAGCGCATCCTGATCCGCAGGAAGCAGATCGGATCGGAGGACGAGGCCGGCACGCAGCAGCAGTGGGAGGCCTACCGCAATTCGCTCAACAGCGTGGCCGAGGCGGGCACGTCGTACCATATCGTCCACCCGGGCGAGACCTTCTATTCGCTTTCGCGCCGCTTCGGCATCACCGAGGAGGAGCTGGGACGGCTCAACGGCGGGCTGAAGGCTGCCGATCTGAAGGCCGGAGCCATGATCAAGGTGCCGGGGGAAGCGTCGCCCGCGCCTGCCGCCGACCTGGCCGACACGCTGTCATTGCCGGCGGACGCCGGACGGTACATCGACGAGCGGGTCGAGGAGATCGACTTCCGGGCGCTGCGTTCCGACCAGCCGCTCGACGTCGCGCTGCTGCTGCCGCTGGCCGTCAACGGCCAGCCCAACGCCAACTACCTGGAGTTCTATCAGGGATTCCTGCTGGGACTCGACAGCGTGAAGGCCCGCGGCTACTCGGTCAACCTGCATCTTTACAATACGGCGCGCGATACGGCGCGCATCCGCACGATCGTCGGATCGGAGGAGTTCGCCGCGACCGACCTGATCGTCGGCCCGGTCTACGAAGAGGGGCTCTATCCCGTGATCCGCTTTGCCGAGCAGCGGCACGTTCCCGTTGTCTCGCCGCTGGCCCACATCACGCGCATGAACAGCGACGTACTCTTCCAGCTGGCTCCCGATCCGGCGCACAAGTACGACAAGGTGGCCGACCTGCTGCACGGCGGGCGGCGCGTGACGCTGATCTATACGGGCAGCACCGACCGGGAGTTCGAGCGCGAAATCCTGACGCAGCTGGGCGACACGCCCCGGACGCGCCACACCTACCAGTACGAGCACCCGTCGAACGCCCGCGAAAACAGCCCGAGCGACCTGACGCCGCTGCTCGAGAACGACGACGACAACCTCTTCATCATCCTGTCCGACAACGAGGTCGAGGTCGACCGCATCCTTGCGGCCCTTGCCTCGGCCGACACGAACCTCACGAGCCGCGGCCGCACGCCGCCCCGCTTCGTCGTGCTGGGCAACGCCCGCTGGAACCGCTTCAACAACCTCGACCGGGCGATGTTCTTCAAGGACCGGCTGGTCTTCATCTCGACCTACCATGCCAAGCGCGATGCCGAGGTCGTCGCGCAGTTCGACCGCGACTACATCCGGGCCTTCGGGGCGCTGCCGACGCTCTACTCCTACCGGGGTTACGACGCCGCCGTGATCTTCTGCCCGGCGATGTACAATGACATCGAGTACGACATGGAGGACCGGCGCTACACGCCGCTGCAGAGCACCTACCGTTTCCGGCAGGGCGAGGGCAGCCACAACCACGTCAACCAGGAGTGGATGCGCGTGAACTACAACAAGGACTTTACGATAACGATCGAATAAGATATCGGCTTATGGGAGCTTTAACCAACGGAATCCCCGAAAAGACCATCGAACGGTTGAGCGAGTACCGCCGCACGCTGCTCGCCAGCCACAAGCAGGGCATCACGCACATCTTCTCGCACGTGCTGGCCGGCATTCACGGCATCACGGCCGTGCAGGTGCGGCGCGATCTGATGCTCATCGGCTTTTCGAGCGACACGAAGAAGGGTTACGACGTGCAGGTGCTCATCGAGTACATCAGCAAGATTCTCGACAGCCCCACGCCGATGAACATCGCCGTCCTGGGTATGGGACACCTCGGACAGGCAATCACCAAATATTTCAACGGCAAGGGGCTGAAGCTGAAGATCACGGCCTCGTTCGACGTCGACCCCGAGAAGGTCGGCAAGATCATCGACGGCATCCCGTGCTACCACATGGATACCTTCGAGGAGGTTGTCGAGGACAAGGACATCAGCATCGTTGTCGTCTCGTCGCCGACGAAGGTGGCGCCGCAGCTCGTCCTGCCGATCATCAATGCCGGCATCAAGGGGGTGCTGAACTTCACCTCCACGCCGCTCAACTTCCCGCAGGGCATCGTCATCGAGAACTACGACATCACGACGCTGCTCGAAAAGGTCGCCTACTTTGTCAAGGAGAACGAGGAGAACTCCAGCAACGCTTGAGGCGACATAACGCAATAAATTTGTAATGAGGGTTTTCCACGGATTCAACTCCCTGCCGCAATTCATCTGCCCGGTGGTTACCGTCGGCTCCTACGACGGCGTGCATCTCGGCCATCGGGCCCTGATCGACCGGCTCGTGGCGGAGGCCCGGACCTCCGGCGGCGAGAGCATCGTACTGACCTTCGAGCCCCATCCGCGCATCACGCTGGGGCGCGCCGAAGGGTTGCTGCTCCTGACGACGCTCGACGAGAAGGTCCGGCTGCTGGAGACGCTGGGCGTCGACAACGTGATCGTCATCCCCTTCGACCGGACGTTCAGCGCCCTGTCGGGCGAGGAGTTCGTCCGCGAATACCTGCTGCGCCGCCTCGGCGCCCGGACGCTGGTCGTGGGCTACGACCACCGCTTCGGGCACGACCGCATCGGCAGCGACGCCATAGCCGGACTTGGCCTGCGCGTCGTCCGGGTCGACGAGTGCGAGGTCGGCGGCGAGCATGTCAGCTCGACGGTCATCCGCCGGCTGATTGCCGAAGGCCGGATAGCCGAGGCCGAGCGGCTGCTCGGGCATCCGGTAAGCGAGAGCGTCCGCCGAAGCTGCACCCCGGAGAAGCACGTAAGGTAAGCCGGGTGGCAGCGGCCGCCGTGTGACGGGTCCGGGCGTAAGGCGGAATTTCCGTCTTCAGGAAAAAGAAGCACACAAAACAGTTACAAGATGATAAGCCACGATTGCAAAATCCGCGTGTGGTACAAGCACACCGATCAGATGGGCATCTGCCACCACTCGAACTACATCTGCTACTACGAAGCGGCCCGCAGCGAGATGCTGCGCGCTCTGGGCATGTCCTTCGCCGAGGTGGAGAAGCGGGGGATCATGATGCCGATCCTCGAGGTGCAGTCGAAGTACCGCAAGCCGGCCTACTACGACGAACTGCTCACCGTGCGGATTATCCTCCGGGAGCTGCCCACGACGCGCATCAACTTCTTCTACGAAATCTACAACGAGCAGGGACAGCTCATCAACACCGGCATGACGCAGCTGGGCTTCATCCACAGCGATACGCGCCGTCCGTGCCGCTGTCCGGAGTGGTACCTCGACCTGATCCGTGCCCACTGGACCGAGGAGTAGGCTGCACAATGTTCCAACAGCAAATATACTGACAGATGAAAAGAGCCCTGTTCACCTTCCCGACCGCTCTTCTCACCCTTGCCCTTGCATTCGTTTGTTGCGGAGGGGGCTCCGTAAAATCACTTTCGGCAGAGGAGGCCCGGGCAGAGCTGACATTCCCCGAGACACCCGACAGCGCACAACTCGCCGCTGCGGTACAGGTTGCCCGAATCTGGGGTTTTGTCAAATATCACCATCCTGCTTTTTCCGATAAATCATTGGATGCGGATGCCGAATATTTCACCCTTCTGAACCGCATCCTTCATGCGCCGGACTCGACACACAACGGAATATATGCTGACTGGATTGCCGCGTTGGGACCCTTTTCCGTACGTGCCGACCACAACGAGCGGCTCGAGGTCTTCAACGACTTCGGATGGATTTCCGACACGCTGCTTCTCGGAAAGCCTTTAAGCCGCCTGTTGTCTGAAATACGTCAGGCCGATCCGGGCAAAAACTGTTATGTTGAACAGACTCCCGTCAATGTCTCATACGTCGAACCGGAATATACCGATATTCCGGACGAAGACATCGCATACAGACTGCTCGGTGTGGCCAAATTCTGGAATGCCGTCGACAGCTATTCCCCCAACCGCAATCTAACGGACCGTCCGTGGGACGAGGTGCTTTCTGACTATACGGCCATGGCATTCGACCGTTCGGTCAACTTTATGGCGCTCTATTCCCGCATGGTATCCGAACTGTGCGATACGCATGTCAATTCGTGGTTTATCCCGCTCTTCGGCGGACGATTTGCACCCGTCGTATGCCGCTTTGCCGAAGAGCGTCTGTTCGTTACGGATACCTGTACGCTTGTACCCAATGATTTCCGTGTCGGCGACGAGATTCTCCTCATCGACGGCCATAGACCCGTCGACCGGCTGGCGGCTCTCACGCCCTATATACCGCACTCCAATAGCGCTTCACTCATGCGCGACGGCTCCTATGCATCACTGCTGACGGCACGGAACGAGGTGCAGGTCGAGTATCGGAGCAACGGGGAGATTCGCACGTCAATCCTCCCTACGGTCGACGGAGAGGAGTTTGTCGGACGAATCTACACAAGCCTGTATACACCCGAAAAGCCGACGTTTGAAGAGGTGGCGGATGGCGTGGCCTGCATCCGCATCGGCACACTCACGTGCGCCGACGAAAGCAGGCTCGAAGATTTTCTGCAAGAGCATGACAAACTGATTATCGACATGCGGGCATATCCTGCCGACTACAATGTAATTCACGATATGCTTCCCAAATACCTCTTTTCCGAGGCCCGGGAGGCAATTGCCATACTGCTGCCGCTGGCGGATATTCCGGGAACCGCGACGCGCAGGGTGCAGTCAACAGCCCGGACGTTCGATCCCGATCGGCTTTTCAGGGGGCGGGTTGTACTGCTGGTCGACGCCTGTTCGCAGTCGATGTCCGAATACTTTACCATGTTCCTGCAAACAATTCCGGGAGCCATGACGATTGGCAGTCAAACGGCCGGAGCCGACGGAAATGTAACGCGTGTCCAGCTGCCGTATGCGGCATTCAACCTCACCGGTCTCGGCGTATACTATCCCGATGGGCAGAACGCCCAGCGCCACGGCGTGAAGATTGACATGGTGGTTGAGCCGACAGCCGAAGGGTTGATGCAAGGCCGAGACGAGCAGATGCAGGCGGCAATCGACTATCTGAACGGTGCCGGTATCTGACAGACAACCCCGACAAACAGATCCGGTTTTGGAAAGGGCATGCCCCTATGCCTGGCGTTGTCGGGATGACAGGTTCCCGATCCCGGCAGATACAAGTTGGAGGCCCGCTCCCTTCTTGTCCGGTCCGTCGGGCGTCAATATACGGCACAGGCCCTCGGGCTGCGGCGGCTCGCAACGTCCTGTGGTCCTCATCAGTTGAACCGGCTCATGATGCTCCGTATCCGGCAGCCGCAAGGGATCGAAGTTGTTGATTTTCCGGTCGCGGGACCGGCGGTTTAGGTTGCCGAAGGCTCGCGGCAAACTCTTTTGATCCTTTTTGTCCGGCAGCATTTCTCCGAAAAGGGATATTTTCGTATATTTGAAACATACTCACTCAAACAGATCTACACATGAAACAATTTGGATTCACACTCCGCCTGTGCGCCGCCGTGTGGCTGCTGACGGCGCTTCCGTTGTTTATGAGCTCCTGCACCGAGAAGGAGGACGGAGACAACGGCTCGAAAAAGGTAGCCGTGTTGGGCGTCCGCGTGGACCCCGAGAGCGTTGTCTGCGCCCCGGGCGATGTCGTGCCGGTGAAGGTGACGGTCCTGCCGGAAAACGCGACGGACAGAAGCTACACCTGGAGTACCGGCGACGGGATGGTTGCCGTTGTCGAGGAGGGGAACATCCGTGCCATAGCCGCCGGAACGACGCTGCTGACCGTCACGACAACCGACGGCGGATATACCGCCACGTGCGAGGTTACGGTTACCGAATCCTCGACGGGCGGCGACGAGGAGACTGTCCTGATGACACGGGCCGGCGGGTACTACTTCGGCGATCAGTGGGGAACGGGGTATGACAACGACTATGTCTACTTCCTCTCGGGCAATGTAGTACAAGACAATGTAAGCCTTTCTGGTGATGGCATGGCATTGTGGCTTGATCTGAATCTTCCACCAACCGGAGCCACAACTGTACCCGAAGGAACTTACATACCGCTGCTTGAAGACGATCAGGATCAGAGTTTCACCTGGTCTACCGGCGTTGACATGGGTGATTGGGGAATCATTGGCACATTTGTTTACATCTGCGAGAGCGGCGGAACGCCGACCTACCTTATGGCCGAGGAGGGGACCGTCGACATTTCGCGCTCCGGATCGGAATATGCGGTGACGGCCGACCTGACGGCCGGGGGCCGCCGCTTCAGCTTCACCTACACGGGACCCATTCCGCTCGAGGACGGCCGCAACCTCGGCGGCGGGGACGACTACACGACGGTTGAGCTCGACGGGGTCTTCACGCACGGCGAGATGGACTACTACGGTCAGGCCTACGGCGACACCGGCACGGACTATGCCAACTGGACGATCTACCTGGCCGAGGATACGTTCGACTTCAACACGTTCGACGGCACGGGCCACATGCTGCAACTCGAGGTCAACACGGCATCGTCGGCCACGCGGGAGATCACGCCCGGCACCTACGAGATATTCGACGTCATCGAGGAGGCGTCGTTCGTGCCCTACACGGCCGTGCCGGGATTCACGCAGAACGGCTACTGCCTGGGTACGTGGTACATCCTGGACATGACTCCCTACTACGGAGCCACCGTGGGGACGGCCGTCATCGGCCGCGAGGGGGACAACTACACCATCGACTTCGAGTTCCGGGACGACACCTACAAAGGCATCTTCCGGGGATCGTACACCGGGCCGCTCGCCTTTTACGACGGCACGGCCTACGGCAGCGGCGCCGCGTCCCTGCAACAGGCCGGCACGGGGGCCCGCCTGCTGAAAAGCACCGGTCCCCGCACGCTGCCGGCATCGAAGCGCCCGTTGATGCGCCGGTAGGAGCCCCGGCCGGCAGAACCGGCAGAAGGCACAAAAAAAGGAGCGGACCTCTTTATGAAGAAGAGGTCCGCTCCCTTTTTGAAGTGTCCGGCAGCGGGATGCCCGCCGCATCCGCGCCTATTTCTCGATCAGCGAGATCGAACGCTGGATGAAATCCGTCAGGTTCTTGCCCTTGAGCATGCCGTTGGTCAGCAGGGCCAGGTCGATGATCTGCTTGACGAGCTTGTTCTCGCCGCCGATCTCGCGCAGCCGCTCGTTGCGCTCGTCGCGCAGCGTGACGACCTTCTTCGACAGCTCCTCGCGCGTGGATTTCTCCTCGGCCGAGAGCTCCTCCTCCTTCTTGCCCTTGATGACCTCGTCGAAGCGCTTCTCCTCGGCAACGGCCGCATCGATCTTCTTGGTAATCGTCTTCAGCTTGTCGCCGTAGGCCTTCTCCACGTCGGCGAGGATGTCGATGACGATGGGGTGGTTGCCGTTCACGGCGATCGTGAAGTTGTCGGGCATCTGGCCGTAGAACTGGCTCATGCCGCCGCCTCCCATGGCCGCCATCTCCTTCATACGGCGCATGAACTCGTTTTGCGTGATGACCACGGGCGCCTCGTCGGGCGACATGGCCTCGAACGAGATGTGGTAGTGAATCTTTTCGTCCTTGGGCATCTGGCTCTCGAATACGGGCGTCAGAATCTCCTGCTGACCCTCCGTAAGCGACATCTTGATATCCTCGTCCTTCTGGATGAGCTTCTCGATGACGTCGCTGTCCACGCGGGCGAAGCGCACCTCCTTGTTCTTCGACTCGTACCAGTTGATGTAGTGGTTGTCGAGCTGGCCGTCCATCACCAGCACGTCGTAGCCCTTGGCACGGGCGGCTTCGAGCGACGTGTGCTTCTCGACGGGGTCGTCCACATAGAGGAAGACCACAGTCTTGTTCTTGTCCGTCTGGTTCTCCTTGACCTTCTCGGTGTACTCCTTCGGCGTGAAATACTTGCCGTCGACGTTCTTCCAGAGCATGAAGTCGGTGGCCTTCTCGGCGAACTTCTCGTCGGTCAGGATGCCGTACTGGATAAAGATCTTCAGATCGTCCCACTTGGCCTCATAGTCCGGTCGCATCGTGTTGAAGAGCTCCTGCAGCCGGTCGGCCACCTTGCGGGTGATGTAGCTCGAAATCTTCTTCACGTTGGCGTCACTCTGCAGGTAGCTGCGCGAGACGTTCAGCGGAATGTCCGGCGAGTCGATCACGCCGTGCAGCAGCGTCAGGTACTCCGGCACGATGCCCTCGACCTGATCGGTAACGTAGACCTGGTTCGAGTAGAGCTGGATCTTGTTCTTCTGAATCTCGAAGTTGTTGTGGATCTTCGGGAAGTAGAGGATGCCGGTCAGGTGGAACGGGTAGTCGATATTGAGGTGGATGTAGAAGAGCGGATCGTCGCTCATCGGGTAGAGCTCGCGGTAGAACTCCTTGTACTGCTCCTCGGTGATGTCGGCCGGCTTGCGCGTCCACAGCGGATCGACGTCGTTGATGATGTTGTCCTTCTCGGTGTCGACGTATTTGCCGTCCTTCCACTCCTTGACCTTGCCGAAGGCGATGGGCACGGGCAGGAAGCGGCAGTACTTGCGGAGCAGCTCCTGAACCTTCGACTCCTCGGCGTACTCCTGCGTATCCTCGGCCAGGTGCAGGACGATCGTCGTGCCGCGGTCGCGCGCCTCGTCGGTCTCCTCCATCTCGAATTCGGGCGAACCCTCGCAGCTCCAATGCACGGTCTTGGCGCCCTCCTTATAGGAACGGGTGAAGATTTCGACCTTGTCGGCCACCATGAACGACGAGTAGAAGCCCAGTCCGAAGTGTCCGATGATCGCCTGGTTCTTGTATTTGGCCATGAACTCCTCGGCGCCCGAGAAGGCGATCTGGTTGATGTACCTGTCGACCTCCTCGGCCGTCATGCCGATGCCGCGGTCAGTGACCGTCAGCGTCTTCTTCTGCGGATCGACGGCCACGTGGATAGTCAGATCGCCCAGCTCGCCCTTCACCTCGCCGATCGACGAGAGGGTCTTGAGCTTCTGCGTGGCATCGACGGCGTTCGAGATCAGCTCGCGCAGGAAGATTTCGTGGTCCGAATAGAGGAATTTCTTGATTACGGGGAAGATGTTCTCCGTAGTCACTCCGATTTTTCCGTTTTTCATAGTCATATGTTGTTTTTGTTTTGTTCGTCTGCCCCCCATCCCAACAAACCGTGTGCCAGCGCCCCGCATCTGTCAATCTGTCAGCACGGGACTGACAGGGTGGCGCACTCCTTCGCGGGCAAGGCTCCGGGGCGTGCCGACAAACGACGCACCGTCCCGCCGCCCCGGGATGCAGCCTACCGGCAAGAGGGCGGAAAGTCGGGTAGAAGGGGGAGTGCCGGCAGGGATGCCGACAAGCGAGGGTGAAGGACGGCGGGCAGAGGGATAGACGAGAAAACGGAAAGGCGTGTGCGGGGAACCGCGGCGCCCGAGTGCGGATTGTTCGCCGTTTTTTCGTATCTTTGGGGAAAATCCTATGACAAGATATGGACTTTCTTTCACTGGCCAAAAAGCGGTACGCCTGCCGCAGCTACAAAAAACAGGCGGTCGAACAGGAAAAACTCGACCTCATTCTCGAAGCGGGGCGTGTGGCTCCCACGGGTGCAAACCGCCAGCCGCAGCGCCTCGTTGTCGTGCGCTCGCAGGAGGGGATGGAGCGGCTGGCCCGCTGTACGCGCGACTTCGGCGCCCCGGTGGCGATCATCGTCTGCGCCGACACGACGCAGGCATGGATCCGCAAATACGACGGCAAGCAGGTCGGCGACATCGACGCCTCGATCGTCACGGACCACATGATGCTCTGCGCCACGTCGCTCGGTCTCAATACGCTGTGGATCTGCATGTTCAAACCCGAAGCCGTGCGCGAGGAGTTCGGCCTGCCGGAAGGCATCGAGCCCGTGAACATCCTGCTTATCGGCTACGGCGACGGAGAACCCGCGTCGCCCGACCGCCACACCGAGACCCGCAAGCCCCTCGCGGAGACGGTCGTCTACGAACACTTCTGACGCGACCGCCCTGGCGCATGTAACTCCTGTCGCATATATAAAAAAAGAGAGGAACGGGTCCTGTGATCCGTTCCTCTCTTTTTGTGCGGATGGTTGCCGAAAGGGACAATGCGGATGGATGCCGAAAAGCGGCTCCCGGCCCTGTCCCGCGCTGCCGCCTACTTTGCGTAGAGACGGAAGCTCATGCGCCAGCTCTCGCCCGGGGCGATGCTGCGGAAGCCCTCGGCTTCGGGGTCGGCCAGATTCGGGGCGTTCGTCGTCCACGACTGCGGCTCGGGGCAGCAGTAGGGCTCGTGACCGCCGTTGTTCCAGATCGTCCAGTAGGTCGTCTTGTCGTCGACCTCGTAGAAGGTCCTTACGCCCGTGCGGAGGTTCTCGACCAGCGCGCCGCGGTAGGGCCTGCCGTCGACCTCGATCTCACGCAGCGTGAAGCCCGCCTCGATCGGATCGCAGCCCGTGACGCGCAATCCTCCCTCGCGCAGCTTCGCGAACTGCTCCGTGAGCGGCAGCCTGCGTCCCGTCGGGAGGTTGCGCGCGCTCAACTCCACCTGCTCGCCCACGGCCACACGCATCACGTAGTCGGCGTCCGTGCCGCCGGCAAAGGGGATGCGCATCGGCGTGTGGAAGCCCACACCCACGGGCATGCGCTCCGCACTGCGGTTGGCGAACATGATCTCCTGTGCGAGCCCCTCGTTCGAGAGGCGGAAGGTGATCTTGCACTTGAAGGCGTGCGGGAAGTCGCGGTAGATGGCGTCGTTGCCCGCATTGGCGTAGTAGCGGCACTCGATGAGCACCTCGTCGTCGTTCTCTGTCGCCTTCGACACGGCGAACGGCTGGCTCTTGAGGATGCCGTGGTGGTAGTTGTGCTCCTTCTCGATGGTGATGGGGTACTGGTAGGTGCGCCCCTCGAAGGTGTAGCGTCCGTCCGCAATGCGGTTGGGCGGGAAGAGCACCGGCAGGCCGAAGACCTGCGGACGCCCCTTGAAGGTCTCGATCTCGTCGGCTGCGGGCGTGCGCAGAATCTCGACGCCCAGCCGCGTGTTGGCCAGCCGCACGAGGTTCGCACCCACCGAGGGCACGAGCAGCGCCGTGTAGTCGCCCTTCGCAAATTCGACGGCCTGCAGGCCGTTCCAGTCGATGCAGCGGATCATCCTACAGCAGTTTTTCGATCTTCGCCTTCAGTGCATCCTTCGAGGCGGCGCCGACCTGCTTGTCGACGAGCTGTCCGCCCTTGAGGAAGATGATCGTCGGGATGTTGCGTACGCCGTACTTCATCGTGATGTCGTCGTTCTCCTCGACGTCGCACTTGCCGATGACGACGCGGCCCTCGTACTCGGCCGCCAGCTCCTCGATGATCGGGGCCACCATGCGGCAGGGGCCGCACCACTCGGCCCAGAAGTCGATGACCACGGGCTTCTCCGACGAAATGATCTCCTGATAGTTCTCCTTGTTGATTGCTAATGCCATAGTTGTAATGATTTGAAGTTATCGTTTAATTTGTTCTATGTTATGCCATCGAATAGCGGATTTGATTATCTTCCAGGTAATCCACAAGTGATTGTGAGAGCGTTACACGGTGCGACCGCGAGTAGAGGTTGAGCACGACCTGCGTGTTGCGGTCGAAGACGTTGACGCGCAGCAGCGTGTCGCCCTTCGATTCGCGGACCCGCTCCGAGAGGCCGCCGATCAGCTCGTGCGTCACCTCCTCGACGGGCAGCTGCACGGTCACCTCCTTGATCGAGTCACGCAGCTCGGAGAGCTGCATGATCGAGACGATCTTCACCTCCAGCTCCTTGTCGTTGTAGGGCTTGGGCTGCACCTTGCAGCGGATGAAGAGGAAGTAGTCCGTGAACATGAACTTGCGGAACGTCTCGTAGTCCTTGCCAAAGAGCGCGAATTCGTAGGTGCCGTTGTAATCCTCGAGCTTGAACTTGCCGAAGGGCTTGCCCGTGCGCGTGATGAGGTTCTGCACGCCCACAACCATGCCCGCCACGGCCACCTCCTGCCCCTTGAGCGCCTCGGGGTGCTCGAGCTCGGTAACCTGCGTCTTGCACATGTGGTCGATCAGCACCTTGTATTCGTCGAGCGGGTGCGCCGAGAGGTAGAGCCCCATCATCTCGCGCTCCTTGCCCAGCGTCTCGAGCTGCGTCCAGTCGGTGCAGGTCGGCAGCACCGGACGCTGGATGTCGACATGCCCGTCGCCGCCGAAGAGGCTCTGCTGGGCGTTGTCGCGCTCGGCCTGGTAGCGCTGCCCGTAGCGCATGAGCTGCTCGAGGAAGGTGACGCCGCTCGAGTCGCGGCTGTCCGTGCCGAAGAACTTGCCGCGGTGGAACTCCGTGATCGAGTCGAACGCCCCGGCGTAGGCCATGTTCTCCAGGCATTTGCGGTTCACGACGCTGAAGTTCAACCGCTCCATCAGGTCGTAGATGTCCTTGTAGCGGCCGTGCTTCTCGCGCTCCTCGATGATGCTCTCGGCGGCGGCTTCGCCCACGCCCTTGATGGCGGCCAGTCCGAAGCGCACATCACCCGCGGCATTGGCCGAGAAGGTCTTCCGCGACTCGTTGACGTCCGAACCCAGCACGCGGATGCCCATGCGCTTGCACTCGTTCATGTAGACGGTCAGCTGCTCGACGTTCGTGAGGTTGCGGCTCAGCACCGCCGCCATGTACTCCGACGGGTAGTTGGCCTTCAGGTAGGCCGTCTGGTAGGCGACCCACGAGTAGCACGTCGCGTGCGACTTGTTGAAGGCGTAGGAGGCGAACTTCTCCCAGTCGCCCCAGATCTTCTCGAGTACCTTCGGGTCGTGGCCGTTCTTCTGTCCGCCGCGGATGAACTTCGGTTTCAGCGCGTCGAGCTTGTCCTTGAGCTTCTTGCCCATCGCCTTGCGCAGCGTGTCCGACTCGCCGCGCGTGAAGTTGGCCAGCAGGCGCGACAGCAGCATGACCTGCTCCTGGTAAACCGTCACGCCGTAGGTATCCTTCAGGTACTTCTCCATGACGGGGATGTCGTAGACGATCGGGCTGCGGCCATGCTTGCGCGCGATGAAGTCCGGGATGTAGTCCATCGGGCCCGGACGGTAGAGGGCGTTCATGGCGATCAGGTCCTCGAAGGTCGAGGGTTGCAGCTCGCGCAGGTATTTCTGCATGCCCGCCGACTCGAACTGGAACGTCCCGACGGTGCGTCCCTCGCTGTAGAGCTTGTAGGTCGCCGGGTCGTTGATGATCGAGAAGTCGTCGATGTCGATCTTGACGCCCTTCGTCTGGCGGATGTTCTCGACGGCGTCCTTGATGATCGAGAGGGTCTTCAACCCGAGGAAGTCCATCTTGATGAGGCCCGTATCCTCGATGACCGACCCTTCGTACTGCGTGACGAGCATCTTCTCGCCTGTCTCCTTGTCGTCGGCCGTCGAGACGGGCACCCAGTCGGTGATGTCGTCGCGGCAGATGATCGTGCCGCAGGCGTGCACGCCCGTGTTGCGGACGTTGCCCTCGAGCATCTTGGCATAGCGGATCGTGTCGCGCAGCACGGGGTTGTCCGACTGCTCGGCGGCCTTCAGCTCCGGGACAAGCTCGATGGCCTGCCCGAGGCTCTTGACCGGCTTGCCTTCGGGGGTCTTGTCGGGCACGAGCTTGCAGAGCCGGTCCGACTCCGAGAGGGCGAGTTTCTGCACGCGGGCCACATCCTTGATCGAGAGCTTCGTGGCCATCGTGCCGTAGGTGATGATGTGGGCGACCTTCTCCTTGCCGTACTTCTGCGTCACCCAGTTGAGCACGCGGCCGCGGCCGTCGTCGTCGAAGTCGACGTCGATATCGGGCAGCGAGATGCGGTCCGGATTGAGGAAACGCTCGAACAGCAGGTCGTAGGCGATCGGGTCGATCTGCGTGATGCCCAGGCAGTAGGCCACGGCCGAGCCGGCCGCCGAGCCACGCCCCGGACCCACCGAGACGTCCAGCTCCTCGCGTGCCGCGCGGATGAAGTCCTGCACGATGAGGAAGTAGCCCGGGAAACCCATCGTCTTCATGATGTGCAGCTCGAACTTCAACCGCTCCTGCTGCTCCTCGGTCAGGTGCTCGCCGTAGCGGCGGTGCGCCCCCTCCATCGTCAGCTTGGCCAGGTAGTCGGCCTCGAACTTGATGCGGTAGAGCTTGTCGTAGCCGCCGAGTTTCTCGATCTTCTTGCGGCCCTCCTCCTCCGACATCACCACGTTGCCGTGCTCGTCGCGCGTAAACTCGTCGTAGAGCTCCTGCTCCGTAATGCGGGCGCGATACTCCTCCTCGGTGCCGAACTCCTTCGGAATCTCGAAGTTGGGCATGATCGGCGCGTGGTCGATCGAGTAGAACTCGATCTGGTTGCAGATGTCGACCGTCGTGGCCATCGCCTCCGGGTCGCTCTCGCCGAAGATCGAAGCCATTTCGGCCGTCGTCTTGAGCCACTCCTGCTTCGAGTAGAGCATGCGCTTCGGGTCGTCGAGGTCCTTGCCCGTCGAGAGGCAGATCAGGCGGTCGTGCGCCTCGGCATTCTCCTCGTCGACGAAGTGTACGTCGTTCGTGCAGACCATGCGCACGCCGTATTTGGCCGACAGCTCGCGCAGGTGGCGATTGACCTCCAGCTGCATGGGGTAGGCCTCGTGGTTGGCCCGCTCGACGGTCGCCTTGTGCAACTGCAGTTCGAGGTAGTAGTCGTCGCCGAAGACCCGCTTGTGCCAGCGGATCGACTCCTCGGCCTTCTCCAGGTCACCGGCCGTGATGGCGCGCGGCACCTCGCCCGCCAGACAGGCCGAGCAGCAGATCAGCCCCTCGTGGTACTTCTCGATCTCGGCGCGGTCGGTGCGCGGGCGCATGTAGAAACCGTCGGTCCACGCCTTCGAGACGATCTTGATGAGGTTGTGGTATCCCTTGAGGTTCTTGGCCAGCAGGATCAGGTGGTAGCCGCTCTGGTCCTGCTTGCCCTCCTTGTCCTGAAGGCGCCGCCGCGCGACATAGACCTCGCAGCCGATGATGGGCTTGAAGTCCGGCACGGCCTCGAGCCCCGCGATCTTCTCCTGCGCCGCCGCCGGGTCGAAGCCGAACTCCTTCTGCATGCTTTCGACCTCCTCGACGCGCGCACGGGCCGCGGCGCAGGCCTCGGCATCCTCGGGCGAGTCGTTCTTGCGGCCCTCCAGCGCGGCGAACTCCTCCTTGAGCAGCCGGAGCCGCGCGGCGGGGTCGCTGCCCTCCGCCAGCAGCTTTTCGAGCCCGGCCGAGAGTTTTTTCAGCGTCTTGATCTTGTCGTGCTTCTTGCCGTTCTGTTTCTTGACGTAGTTGTAGAACTCCTTGATACCGAACATGTCGCCGTGGTCCGTCACGGCGATGCCGGGCTGACCGTCGGCCATGGCCTTGTCCACCAGACGCTGGATGCTGGCCTGTCCGTCGAGGATCGAATATTGCGAATGTACGTGAAGATGAACGAATTTCGACATGGCATGCAGGTTTTCCCCGGGGTGGGGTTCATGCAAAGATAGGCATATTTCCGCACAATTCGTGGCAGGGGTGTTGCATTTTATCAACAAAATGCTTAACTTTAGATAACCGATAAAACCGATGAACCATGAAAGAGGACACTATGGTTGTATTGGCGGAGTACAACACGATCACGGAGGCTGAAATCAGCAAGTCGATGCTCGACAGCGCCGGCATCTGGTCGACGATCCGCAACGAATACATGTCGACCATCTATCCCATCGGCACGATGCCCGCACAGCTTGTCGTGCGCGAGTCGGACCTCGAGAACGCCCGCGCCCTGCTGCAGAACAGATAGCCGGCAGCACCGAAACGGGAAGGAGCGGCACCTTCGGAGTGCACTCCTTCCCGTTTTGTTCTTCGCATGCCGCACCCGCCGAAGAGGAGCGGCAGGGGGGGCTTCTTGCGAACTATTCATTCCATATCCGCCACGAGGCCTCGGCCTGCGTGCGGAACATCGTCTCTCCGTTCAGGATGCGGGCGCCGCGCTGCCGCCCGAAGTCGAGAAAGCGTGTCAACGGCGGGTTGTAGACCAGATCGAGCAGGAAGTGCTCCGGCGTCACGTAGGCATAGGGGATGCACGGCGCGTCATCGACGGCGGGGTAGGTCCCCACTGGCGACGCGTTGACGATCAGCCGGCTGTACTCGACCACCTCGCACGGCAGGTTGTCGTAGGTAAAGTTGCCCCTTGCCGGGTCGCGCGACACGAGGTCGTAGGCGATGCCCCGCTCCGCAAGGACATACTGCACGGCCTGCGAGGCGCCGCCCGTACCAAGCACCAGCGCCCGTTCGGGCTGCTCCGCACCGAGCAGCTCGTCGAACGCCGCACGCAGACCGATGATGTCGGTATTGTGGCCCGTGAGCCGCCCGTCGGCCGTGCGGCGGATGCAGTTGACCGCCCCGACGGCCGAAGCCTCGAACGAAAGTTCGTCTGTCAGCGACACCACCTCGCGCTTGTAGGGGATCGTGACATTCAACCCGCACAGATCGGGTGTGCGGCGCAGCAGTTCGGGCAGTGCATCGATTGACGACAGCTCGTAAAGATCATACCGGCAATCCGTTATCCCTTCTTTCCTGAACTTTTCCGCGAAGTAGACGGCTGAAGCCGAATGTCCCAGCGGCCGGCCGATCAGTCCGTAACGCCGCATCATGCCTCGCGTTTCTTCGTGATGATGCGCGCCAGCACCTCAATGCCGTAGATCGTCAGAAATCCGATGATGCAGAGCAGGATGGCCTCGGTCAGCAGCGCCGGTCGACCGGTGATCTGCTCGAAGGTCGCAGGCAGGACGTTGCGTTCGATCAGCGGCTGAAGCGCTCCGTGGCTGTCCAGGTAGGTCTCGACAACCTCCTTCCAGGGCCACACCTTGTTGAGCGAGCCGACCATGAAGCCCATCAGCACGGCGACCGTGACGTCGTGCCAGTGCTTGAGCAGCCACGAGAGCAGGTGCGAGAAGGAGATGATGCCCGCGGCGGCGCCGATGACGAAGACGACGATCACGGGGATGTTCAGGTCGCCGACGGCCTGCATGAGGTACTGGTACTTGCCGAGCAGCAGCAGGATGAAGGCTCCCGAGATGCCCGGCAGGATCATGGCGCAGATGGCGATGGCACCCGAGAGCATGATGAACCACCAGTCGTTGGGAGTCTCGGCGGGCGTGGCGACGGTGATCCACCAGGCGATGGCTGCGCCGACGAGCAGCGAAGCGACCGTCGAGAAGTTCCAGCGGCCGATCTGCTGGGCGACGAGCAGGGCCGAGGCGACGATCAGTCCGAAGAAGAACGACCAGATGGCGATCGGGTGGTTCGTGAGCAGGTAGGTCATCAGTCGGGCGAGCGAGAAGATCGCGATGGCGATGCCGACGAGCACGGGCAGCAGGAAGCGTCCGTTGATGTGGCGCCAGAACGAGACGAGGCGCCCCTTTGCGAGGAGTTTCAGGGCCTGGAGGTCGATGCTGCGGATCGAGTCGATGAGTTCCTCGTAGATGCCCGAGATGAAGGCGATCGTGCCGCCCGAGACTCCGGGTACAACGTCAGCCATGCCCATGGCGCAGCCCTTGAGCGCCAGCATGATGTAGCGTGAAAATTTCATGTGCGGTTGATTTTGGGTACAAAGATACGAAAAAGCGGCGGACTGTCAAATAAAAAAATTGCACGATTACAGGGGCGCCTCCCGGGTAATCGTGTAATTCAATGGCCGCATTCGGGCCGTCAGGCCTTCTCTGCCACCTGCTCGAAGAACTCGGGCTTGCTGCGACGGATGAAGTCGATCACTTCCTGAAGTCCGCCTGCAAACTTGGCAAAGTCCTCCTTGTAGAGGAAGATCTTATGCCGGTCGTAGCTGCAGGTTCCGTCGGGGTTGGGCATCTTGCGACTCTCGGTAATGGTGAGGAAATAGTCATCCCCGCGCGTGGCGCGCACGTCGAAGAAGTTGGTTCTACGGCCTGCCTTCACGGCTTTCGTGAGAATCTGATCACCATTTTCCTCGCTCTCTCGACGAGGGGTTGGATGAGGTAACATGACAATCGCAGTTTTTTGGTGTTAATGTATACAAATATGTCCTTTGTATATACGAATATACACAAAAATCCGTAATCCACCAAAAAACCGGCAAGCTATTTTCGGTTTTCGAGCAGCGGACGCCCCCGCTGCTCCCACGCTTCGAGCAGCGAGACGGCCTCCCGGAAGGCTTCGCTGCGCAGGCGGTTCACCACCCGGTAGTAGCCTTCGGTGCCGAAGAGCCGTTGAGCCACAAGGGCTTTGAGCTGGACGCGCAGGAGCTCCGCTGAGACGGCAAATCCCGCTTCGTCCGGCGCCACGCCGCGCTCGGCACCCAGCTCGGTCAGTCCGCGAAGCGTCGCATCGTCGATTTCAAAGGCCTCGTCGAAACGCTCGAAGGTCGGGTAGAGACGCTGGAGCGAGTCGCGCCGGCTGTCCATCAGCACGCCGACATATTCGTTCACCACGCCGCGGCGGATCAGCTGCGCCTGGTACTGCGAATACTCCGTCGTGTCGACATCGATCAGGATGTCGGGGCGGATGCCGCCTCCGCCGCGGACCGTGCGGCCCGAGCGAAGCGTGCGGAATGCGGGGGCCGCGGCGTCGAGCGAGTCGCGCACGGCATCGTCGTAGCGGCGCAGGTGGTCGAGGTAGTACTCCTCGCGTTTGCCCTTCTCGTAGGGGCGCTGGATGACGCGGCCCGAAGGGGTGTGGTAGCGGGCGACGGTGATGCGCACGGCCGAACCGTCGCCGAGCGACACCTGCCGCTGCACAAGCCCCTTGCCGAAGCTCGGGCGACCCACCACCACGCCGCGGTCCCAGTCCTGCACGGCTCCCGTGACGATCTCCGACGCCGAGGCCGACACCTCGTCGATGAGCACGACCAGCGCACCGTCGAGGTCCTCGCCGTCGCTTTGGGCCCGGAACGTGCGCGGCGGCACGCCGCGGCCCTCGGTCGAGACGATCAGCGCCCCGCGCGGCAGGAAGAATTCCGCCATGCCGATGGCCTGTTCGAGCAGTCCGCCGCCGTTGCCGCGCAGATCGAGGATCAGTTTCGCGGGGCGCCCGAGCCGCTCGTAGGCCTCGCGGAACTCGCTCATCGTCGTGCGGCCGAAGCGGTTGACCTTGATGTAGCCGATGCTGTCGGCAGCCATGTAGGCGGCGTCGACCGTATTGAGCGGAATGCGGTCCCGCACCATCACGAAGTGCAGCCGTTCGCCGACACCGCGGCGCACGACATCGACGGCCACGCGCGTGCCGGTCCGGCCGCGCAGGTGCTTCGGCACGTCCACCTGCCGCATGCCCACGGCATCGAGCGTGTCGATGCGCACGATGCGGTCGTTGGGCCGTACCCCCACCCGTTCGGCCGGACCGCCGGCTATGGTGTTGACGACGATGATCGTGTCGCGCAGGATGTTGAACTCCACGCCGATGCCGCTGAATTCGCCGTCGAAGCTCGCGGCAACGGACTCCATCTGCTCGGCATCGAGGTAGGCCGAATGGGGGTCCAGCTCGTCGAGCATGCCCTTGATGGCCTGCTCCACGAGCGGCGCCATCTCGACCTCGTCGACGTAGTAGCGGGCCAGGAAGCGGTAGACCTCCACGAGTTTCTGCAACTGCGGCGCCGCATCGGAATTCTGCGCCGGAAGGGCAGCGGGGCGCAGGAGCGCCACCATCAGCAGCCCGGCACAGAGCAGACCGCGCCACGGGCTGCGCCCCGACCGCGGGGCGCCCTTCGCAGCGGCTGTCGCCGCCGTGCGGAAGAGGGAGTATAACGGATGATTTTTCACGATTCGATCCACGGTTTGAATGTCTGCAACGAAATACGGGGTGCTGCGACCCCGTATTCCGAATCTGTTTATAATAATGTCTCGTCGCCCGTCGCACAGACGGTGCCGTTGAACCGTTATCGGTTGCCGGCGAGCACGCCTGCGACCTCGGCCATCGGCACCTGCCGCTGCTCGCCCGAGCGCATCTCCTTGAGCGTCACGACACCTGCCTCCAGCTCCTGCGAGCCGATGATGACCACGTAGGGGATGCCGCGGCGGTTGGCGTACTCCATCTGCTTCTTCATTTTGCCCGGCTCGGGGTAGATCTCGGCGGCAATGCCCGCCTGGCGCAGCTGCCGGAGCAGCCCCAGGGCCGCGGTCTGCTCCTCCTCTCCGAGATTCGTCAGGAAGACGCGCGTCGAGAAGTTGACCTCCTCGGGGAAGAGCCCGAGCCCCGTCATGACGTCGTAGATGCGGTCGGCTCCGAACGAGATGCCCACGCCCGAGAGGTTGGGCATGCCGAAGATGCCCGTCAGGTCGTCGTAGCGGCCGCCGCCCGAGATCGAGCCGATGGCGTAGTCGAGGGCCTTGACCTCGAAGATCGCCCCGGTGTAGTAGTTCAGGCCGCGCGCCAGCGAGAGGTCCAGCTCAACGGGCAGCCCGAGCCCCAGCCGGCCGACGTGCGTGAAGACCGTCTCGATCTCGTCGACGCCCTTCAGGCCGGTCTCCGAGCTGGCAAGAATCTCCCGCAACAGCGCGATTTTCTGCGCATTGTCACCGCTCATCTCCAGAATCGGCTGAAGTCGTCCGACAGCCTCGTCGTCGAGCCCGCGCTCGCGCAGCTCGGCCTTGACGTTCTCCAGCCCGATCTTGTCCAGCTTGTCGATCGCCACGGTGATGTCCATCATCTTGTCGGCGTGGCCGATCGTCTCGGCGATGCCGTAGAGGATCTTGCGGTTGTTCATCTTCAGCGCCACGCGGATGCCCAGCCGGCGGAAGACCTCGTCGACGATCTCCACCAGCTCGACCTCGCAGAGCAGCGAGCGCGTGCCGATGACGTCGACGTCGCACTGGTAGAATTCGCGGTAGCGCCCCTTCTGCGGGCGGTCGGCACGCCACACGGGCTGAATCTGGTAGCGCTTGAAGGGGAAGGTCAGCTCGCTCTGGTGCTGCACGACGTAGCGGGCGAAGGGGACCGTCAGGTCGTAGCGCAGCCCCTTCTCGCAGATGCGCGATGCCTGGCGCACCTCGTCGTCCGAGAGGCCGGCGGCGTAGTCGCCCGAGTTGAGAATCTTGAAGAGGAGCTTGTCGCCCTCGTCGCCGTATTTGCCCAGCAGCGTCGAGAGGTTCTCCATCGCCGGGGTCTCGAGCGGCGCAAAGCCGTAGGTGCGGAACACCGAGCGGATCGTATCGAAAATGTAGTTGCGGCGCATCATCTCCACGGGGGAGAAGTCGCGCGTGCCCTTGGGTATGGACGGTTTTTGCATGTTCGGTTCAGTGTGTTTGTATCGTTCGTCGGAGCCGGAGCGAGAGGGGAGCTGCAGCAGCGGACCTTCGCCCTTTTTCTGCCCTTTCTCTTTTCTCATCCTCCCTGCCCGGGGCGCACCGGACGTGAGCCCCGGCGGGCGGGTTACGCCTCGATAAGTTTCTTGTATTTGACGCGGTGGGGCTGCACGTCGCCGCCCTGCGCACGCTTCCATGCCTCGTATTCGGAGTAGGAGCCCTCATAGAAAACCACCTTCGAGTCGCCCTCGAACGAGAGGATGTGCGTGGCGATGCGGTCGAGGAACCAGCGGTCGTGCGAGATCACGACGGCACACCCGGCGAAGTTCTCGAGACCCTCCTCCAGGGCGCGCAGCGTGTTGACGTCGATGTCGTTCGTCGGCTCGTCGAGTAACAGCACGTTGCCCTCCTCCTTCAGGGCGAGGGCCAGGTGCAGGCGGTTGCGCTCGCCGCCCGAGAGCATGCCGCACTTCTTCTCCTGGTCGGCGCCCGAGAAGTTGAAGCGTGCGACGTAGGCCCGGGCGTTGACCTGCCGGTTGCCCAGCGTGATGAGGTCGGCGCCCTGCGAGATCACCTCGTAGACGGTCTTCTCCGGGTCGATCGACTTGTGCTGCTGGTCGACGTAGGCCAGCTTGACGGTCGGGCCCACGCGGAACGTACCCTCGGTGGGCTGCTCCAATCCCATGATCATGCGGAAGAGCGTCGTCTTGCCCGTACCGTTGGGGCCGATGACGCCGACGATGCCGGCGGGCGGCAGCGAGAAGTTCAGGTGCTCGTAGAGCACGCGGTTGCCAAAGGCCTTCTTCACGTCGTGGGCCTCGATCACCACGTCGCCCAGACGCGGACCGTTCGGAATGAATATCTCGAGCTTCTCCTCCTTCTGCTTCGCATCCTCGTTCATCATCTTGTCGTAGGCCGACAGGCGGGCCTTCGACTTGGCGTGGCGGCCCGAGGGCGACATGCGCACCCATTCCAGCTCGCGTTCGAGCGTCTTGCGGCGCTTCGACTCCTGCTTCTCCTCCATGGCCATGCGCTTGGTCTTCTGCTCGAGCCAGCCCGAGTAGTTGCCCTTCCAGGGGATGCCCTCGCCGCGGTCGAGCTCCAGAATCCACCCGGCGACGTTGTCCAGGAAGTAGCGGTCGTGCGTCACGGCGATCACCGTGCCCTTGTACTGCTGGAGGTGCTGCTCGAGCCAGTCGATCGACTCGGCATCGAGGTGGTTCGTCGGCTCGTCGAGCAGCAGCACGTCGGGCTGCTGCAGGAGCAGGCGGCACAGGGCCACGCGGCGCCGCTCACCGCCCGAGAGGTGCTTGACGTTCTCGTCGGGGTCGGGACAGCGCAGGGCGTCCATCGCGCGCTCGAGCACGCTGTCCAGCTCCCAGCCGTTGCAGTGGTCGATCTTCTCGTAGACGACGCCCTGCCGCTCGATGAGCGCCGCCATCTCGTCGTCGGACATCGGCTCGCAGAGCTTCGCGTTGATCTCCTCGTACTCCTTCAGCAGGGCCACCGTCTCGGCGCACCCCTCCTCGACCACCTCGCGCACGGTCTTCGTGTCGTCGAGCTTGGGCTCCTGCTCGAGGTAGCCGACCGTGTAGCCGGGCGAGAAGACCACCTCGCCCTGGTAGTTCTTGTCGATTCCGGCGATGATCTTCATGAGCGTCGACTTGCCCGCGCCGTTCAGACCGATGATGCCGATCTTGGCGCCGTAGAAGAACGAGAGGTAGATGTTGTTCAGGACCTTTTTCTGGTTGGTGAAGGTCTTGCTGACCCCGACCATCGAAAAGATGATTTTTTCGTCTGCCATGTCTGTCGTTAACGTGTGCTTCGGTAAAACGGCCCAAAGAGGCTCCGCCCGGGGCGGGAGCACGGACTGCCGCCGTGCACGGGCTCTTCTGCCGCGAATCGTTTATCCTTGCAAATATACGATGTTTTTCCGGATTTTCCGCCTTCGGCCGCGGAGAATCTTCTCATGCGGCGGACAATTCACCCGCCGGCTGCCGCAAAGACCGCATCGCCGGTCCGGATACGAAAAGGCCGCACTCCGTGAAGAGTGCGGCCCGATGACGGATCACCGGCCGTGCGGCCGCGCGATCAATAGTTCTCCTTCTTGGGCTCGAAGTAGGCCTGCGGATGTTTGCAGGCGGGGCAGAGCTTCGGAGCCTCCTCGGCCTCGATGATGAAGCCGCAGTTGCGGCACTGCCACCAGATCTTGCCGTCGCGCTTGAAGAAGTTGCCGTCGGTCAGGCGGCTCAGCAGCTTCAGGTAGCGGCGCTCGTGCTCGGCCTCGACGGTCGAGATCATGCGGAAGGCCGCAGCGATCTCGGCGAAGCCCTCCTCGTCGGCTACCTTGGCGAACTCGCGGTAGAGGACATCCCACTCCTCGTTCTCGCCCTTGGCTGCGGCGAGCAGGTTCTCGGCCGTCGTGCCGATGGGGCCGGTGGGGTAGCTGGCCGTGATCTCCACTTCGCCGCCCTCGAGGAACTTGAAGAAACGCTCGGCGTGCTCCTTCTCCTGCTCGGCCGTCTCGGCGAAGACGCCCGCGATCTGTTCGTAACCCTCCTTCTTGGCCTTGCTCGAGAAGAAGACGTAGCGGCTGCGCGCCTGGCTCTCGCCGGCAAATGCCTTCAGCAGATTCTGCTCGGTACGTGTACCCTTGATGCTCTTTTCCATAGTTTTGTCGTGTTTGGTGTTTGTCTGGAGCAAAGATAGCAAAAATCCGTTTCACTTCGCCAAAAAATCGCGATCGGTAGTTTTTATGGATCTATTCGGATTATCTATACACCTTTTTCATCTCCCGAAAACGCCATCCCCGGGCGCAGGGAGCCGTCCGTTTCCCGAATATTTCCTATTTTTGCAGTCACGAACGCCCCGAAGGATGAAATACCTGCGTCCGATACTCTGCGCCGCACTGCTCGCGGCCGCCTGCTGCGTTCCCGACCGTCGGGAGCGCACGGTCCGCATGCCCGAGCAGCCGGCGCCGGAGCTCATCCGGCTGCTCTTCGGCGGCGACGTCATGCAGCACCTGCCGCAGATCCAGTCGGCGCGCCGCAACGGCGGATTCGACTACGGCGAGGTCTTCGCAGCGCTTGAGCCCCGTTTCCGGGCCGCGGACCTTGTGGTCGTGAACCTCGAGACGACGCTCGCCGACGCGGAGCCCTATGCAGGCTATCCCGTCTTCCGCTCGCCCGCGGCGCTGGCCGATGCGCTGCACGAGGCCGGGGTCGACGTCGCCGTGCTGGCCAACAACCACTGCTGCGACGGCGGACTGATGGGTATCCGCACGACCGTCCGCGAGCTGGAGCGCTGCGGCATCCGCCACACGGGCGTCTTCCGCGACTCGGCCGACTATCGGCGCAACCACCCGCTGCTGCTCCGCCGCGGCGGCATCTCGATCGCCCTGCTCAACTACACCTACGGCACGAACGGCATGCCCGTCCCGGCCGGTACGCTCGTCAACCGCATCGACACCGCGGCCATGGCGCGCGACCTGGCCGCAGCACGGCACACCGGTGCCGACTGCATCGCCGTCTGCATCCACTGGGGCAACGAGTACGAACGCCGTCCGAACGACTCGCAGCGGATGCTGGCCCGCTTTCTGCGGCGGCACGGCGCCGACCTCGTTATCGGCAGCCACCCGCACGTCGTGCAGCCCTACGAGGCCGACTCGGCCTCGGCGGTCTTCTATTCGCTGGGAAATCTCGTCTCGAACCAGCGCCGCAGATACTGCGACGGCGGTCTGCTGGCCGAGATCGAGGTGACGAAGCATCCCGACGGCCGCATGGAGTACACGGCCGTGCCCGTCTGGGTGGCATTGCCGGGCTACCGCATCCTCCCGCCCGAGGCGGCCGACACGATGCGTCTGGGCGACGCCTACCGCACCTTCCGCCTCGACACCGATTCGCTGCTGGCGCGCTGACACCCCGCTCGGCCGGGACCGCACCCCGCGATGGAACCCCACTTTATTTTATAGTAGGCTGCCATGTTGTGCGTCCCGCACGGCGGCCGGCCGGCTACTGCTTTCTGCGGGGATTGCGCGGAAACCACCCTTTGGCCACGCGCTTGCGCTGCTCGAACAGCTCGCCGATCGACCAGAGCGACGAGGCGCCCCAGACAGCCAGCAGCGTCGACCAGACGACGTGCCGCACGGCTACCGACGCCGCAATGGCGGCAAGCCCCATGAGCAGGAAAGCCCACCAGATGCGCACGCCGAAGTGGTATTCGCCCTTGATGACGAGCGGGTGGAACACCCCGATGATGAGGAACGTCGCGAGGCCGATCACCAGCCCCGTCAGGTTGTATTGTGCAATGAAGTCCATGTTTCGGGCAATCTTGTTTTCGCAGACAAAGATACGAAAAAATGCGGACGGCGCATCGCGTCCGTCCGCATTCCGCGCGCGGCGGAGGCGTGCGTCAGAAGCTGTACTGCAACAGCATGTTGACGCGGTTGGCGTGGCTCTCGACACCCGACATGTTCTCGCGCGTGCCGTAGAGGTATTCGCCGGCGATCTTGAAGCGCGGCGTCACCGAATAGAAGATGTTGCCGAAGATGTACTGTCCCTGCCGGTATTCGTCCTCGGCATAGAAGCCGTCGCTCTTGTCGATGCGGACCATCGAGTAGCCGCCCGAGAGGAACAAACGCGGCGAGAGGTTGATCTGTGCGGCGGCCTGCCAGCCCCACATCGGCGTGGTGCGGATGCGCGACGCATCGTTCGGGTCGGGCGTGAAGTCGAGGCCCGAGCCGATCAAATCCAGCATGTAGGGGGTGATGCCCTCGCCGTAGACGCCGTTCATGAAGAGCTGCAGGGGCCGCCCCACCCGAATCGTACCGCTGAACTGGGCGCCCCAGCCCAGCAGCGAGGTAGTGCTCTGCGTGCGGTTGTTGTACAGATACATGTTGCGCACGATGCCCGACAGGCGCAGGTGGCTCGACATATCCTTGCCCCAGGCTACCTGCAGGTAGGCCGGAACGTCCGGCACGCGCTGATGCATCGGTGCGAAGTTGTCGCCGTAGGTGCCGCTGACCCGGGGCATCTCGGCCGCGATGCCGAAGGTCATGTGCCGGCGGGCGAACGACACCTCGTAGCGGATCAGCGTGGCAAAATCGTAGTTGTAGGCATTGGGGCCCTGGAAATCGATGGTCGTGGGCGCGGCCTGCAGGTCGCAGAAGGTCGTGATGTCGCGGCCGAAGGTCAGCCCCAGGAAGTTGACATAGGCCGAGCGCAGGCGCGGCGTATAGCTGCCCGGCGCACCGCCGCGGAAGTCCGTATCGATGTGGACCACGACACGCCCCAGCGCCCGGGTGTTGGCTATGGCCGAGATGTAGAGCCGCGAGGTCGAGGCGTCCATCATCAGCTTCTGTTCGGTGTTGTAGTTGCCCGGAATCGGGATCTCGTAGGGGATGAAGTCGATGTTGTCCGAGATGCCGTCGAAGTCGTATCCCGCGCGCAGGGCGACGAAGCCACCCACGGCAAAGGAGAAACGGTTGTTCTTCGACGTGAAGACAAATTTCGGATAGTCGTCCTGCTGGAATCCCGTGCGGTGCGTCTCGAGATAGTCCTGCTGGGCTTCCGCCACGGCGGCACGATTCTCCAGTGCCGCCTGACGCAGGGCGCCGCTGTTGTAGATGGTATCCACCTCATGGACGGAGACGAGGTAGACCGTCGGGGCATACCGGTCCTTGCGGGAGAGGTGATGCCGCGCCGAGGCGGACGATGCGAGCAGCAGAAGCACGATCAGAAGTCGGATTGTTTTCATAGGCTGTAAGATTTTATTTAGTATCCCGCGGGCCGATGTTCAAGTTGTATGCCAAATAAAACCATCAAATATGCAAAAAATTTCTATCTTTGTGAAACTTCGGCCCGGCAGTTGCGGTCACGAACCGCACTACCTTATATAAAGGCCGAAAAAATACGACCGATGCTTCTTTTTCTCGTCATACCCCTGCTCGGCGCCGCGGCCATCCTTGCCGACGTGCTCCGCTTCCGCCGCCTGCGGCTGCAACACAGGCCCGTTGCCCCGCTCCGGATGCTCTGGTGCGGCGTCACGGACCTCATCCCGGTCGCGGTGCCGCTGGCCGGACTTGTCGTGCGCGACAACACGACCGGCTACATGGCCGCAGTGATGTGGCTCGTATGGATCTGGATGCTCACCGTGCTGCCGCGGCTCGTCTGCTACCTGTTCCGGCTGCTGCACCTCCGCCGCACGGGCATCGTGCTCGCCTGCGGCATCGCCGCGGCGCTCATCTGGGGCGCCACGCTTGGCCGCACGGACGTGCACGTCAGCCGCGTGGAGATCTGCTCGCCGCGCCTGCCCGCCGGATTCGACGGCATGCGCATCGTGCAGCTCTCGGACATGCACCTCGGCACGATCGTCTCCCCCGAGCGGGAGCTCACGCGCATCGTCGACTCGGTCAATGCCCTGCATCCCGAGCTGGTCATCTTCACGGGCGACCTGGTCAACATCCGCGCCTCGGAGCTCGACAAGCGGGCCGTGCGGCTGCTCCGCCGCATCGAGGCGCCGGTCGTCTCGGTCACGGGCAACCACGACGTCGGGTCCTACATCCGGGATACGGTCTCACTGCCCCGCGAGCGGTCGCTTGCCGACCTGCTGGCCGCCCAGCGGGCGATGGGGTGGCGCGTGCTCGATGACGAGACCCTCTACCTGCACCGCGGCGGCGACAGCATCTCGCTCTCGGGCGTCTCGTTCGACCCCGCGCTGCGCAAGCAGCGGCACGACAGCGACCTGGAGGCCACGAACCTCGACCGCGTGTACGCCGGCGTACCCGACTCGCTCTACAACCTGACGGCCGTGCACCTGCCGCAGCTCTGGGAGCAGATCACTGCCCGCGGATACGGCGACCTGACCCTCGCGGGACACGTCCACGCCATGCAGTTCAAGGTCCGGCTCTTCGGCCGGGCCTGGTCACCCGCGGCGTGGCTCTACGAGCGCTGGAGCGGCCGCTACGACGAGCAGGGACGCACGCTCTACATCAACGACGGCACGGGCTACGTGGCCTATCCGATGCGGCTGGGCGCCTGGCCCGAAGTAACGCTTTTTACCCTGAAACGATGCGAATAACCCTGTCAGCCGCGGTCACATCCGACGGCTACCTCGATGACAATACGCCCCGGCGGCTGATGATCTCCACGCCGGAGGACTGGGCGGCCGTCCTGGCGCTGCGGGCCGACCACGATGCCATTCTGGTCGGCGCCGAGACGCTGCGGCGCGACAACCCCGCGCTGCTGCTGCGCGACGAGGAGGCCCGGGCCCGGCGTGCGGCCCGCGGCCTGCGCCCCGACCTGACGAAGGTGACGATGACCCGCTCGGGGCGGCTCTCGCCCGCGATGCGCTTCTTCACGGAGGGCGACGCCGACCGGCTGGTCTTCTCCGAGGTGCCGATCCCGGCGCTGGAGGGGGTGGCGGAGGTGATCCTCCCGGGCGCGCCGCTCACGGCCGCGGCCGTCGTCACGGAGCTCGAAAAACGCGGCATCGGCTCGCTCTTTGTCGAGGGCGGCGCCCGGACGCTGCGCCAGTTCTTCGACGCCGGGCTGGCCGACACGCTGCGCCTGGCGGTGAACCCCGCGCTGACGCTCGGACCCGAGCGGGGCGGCGCACGGCTCGACCTGCATCCCGACGCCTCGCTGCCGTGCCGCCGCGAGCGATTGAACGACGGCATGGAGGTTGCAGTATGGAGGCTCCGTGCGGACACCGCGGCCCGGGACCGGGAAGACCTCGCGCTGGCCATCCGCGAAAGCCGCCGCTGCGTGCCGTGCGACACCTGCTACCGCGTCGGGGCGGTGATCCGCACGACGGCGGGCGAGCTCTTCACGGGATACACCCACGAGACGTCACCCACGCACCATGCCGAACAGGAGGCCATTGCCAAGGCGCTGCGGGCGGGTGCCGAGCTGCGCGGCGCGTCGATCTGCTCCTCGATGGAGCCCTGCTCGACACGGCGGAGCGAGCCCGAAAGCTGCACGCAGCTGATCCTGCGCCACGGGTTCGCCCACGTGGCCTTCGCCCTCTACGAACCCGACCGCTTCGCCTGCTGCCGCGGAGCGCAGACCCTGCGCGAAGAGGGCGTCGACGTGCGCTTCTATCCCGATCTGGGCGACGAAGTGCTGAAGATCAATGCCCACCTGAAGCATTGAAAGAGACACATTTTGTGTCCATAAAGGCTTAATATTGGTCAAAAGTGCATGCACTGTGGCGAATATCCGGAGATTCCGCATATATTTGCCGCATAAATATGATTTACGCTATGAAATCTGCTGTCAGAACCCTGTTGACCGCCGCCGCCCTGACGGTCGCCGTGCCGCTCGCCGCACAGCCCGACGGGCAGCTGCTGTCGCTCGACGAAGCCATCACGGCCGCCCTGACGGACAACCCCGCCATGAAGGCCGCCGCCTACGAGGAGAAGGCCGCCGTGCAGGAGCGCCGGGCCGCCATCGGTCTGCGCATGCCCCGCATCGGGGTGACCGGCGCCTACGCCTACCTGGGCAAGGATATCGGATTCGATCTCAACGACATGAAGGAGCCGGTGAACGGACTTGCGGGTCAGATTCTCGGCAGCGGCATGGTGCCGCCGCAGTACATTCCGACGATCCAGGGGCTGATTTCACCGCTGCTCGCGGCCGACTGGTCGCTCACGATTCAGGACCGCAGTCTGGGCTTCGTGGGCGGTGAGGTGACGCTCCCGATCTGGATGGGCGGCAAGATCAACGCCGCGAACCGCGCCGCGAAGATCAACCTCCGCACGGCCGAGGCGCAGGGCGAGCAGACGCGCAACGCGCTGATCTCGGAGCTCGTCGAGCGCTACTTCGGACTGTCGCTCGCGCGGCAGGTCGTCGAGGTGCGCCGGCAGGTGGTCGACGGCGTGCGCCGCCACCTCGAGGATGCCGTGGCGCTGGAGAAGAACGGCATGATCTCGCGCAGCGAACGTCTCTACGTGGAGTTCAAGATGACGGAGGCCGAACGCGAGCTGGCCAACGCCGAACTCGAAGCCGGGACCGTGGCCAGCGCCCTGTCGAACACGCTGGGGCGCGAAGGGGAGTGGCTGCCCGTGACGGCGATGTTCATGGTGGACGAGATCGGTGAGCTGGCCGACTACCAGGCGCTCGCGCAGGAGCGCAACCCGCTGCTCAACCAGGTGTCGCTCAAGCGGCAGCTGGCCGAGGAGGGGGTGCGCGCACAGCGTGCCGACTTCCTGCCGCAGGTGGCGGCCATGGGCGGCGGCATGTTCTACAACTACCAGGTCTCGGGCCTCGTGCCGCGCTGGGCCGTGGGCGTGGGGATACACATCAAGCTCTTCGACGGTCTGAACCGCGAATACAAATATTCGGCGGCCCGGCAGACCGTGCGCCGCGTGGGCGAGTTGCAGAACAAGGCCGGGCAGGATATTGCGGTGCTGATCGAGAAGCTCTACAACCAGCTGCTCAACTACCGCAACCAGATGGCCTCGATCGACTCGTCGCTCGCCTTCGCCGAGGAGTACCTCCGCATGAAGAATGCCGCCTTCCTCGAGGGCATGAGCTCGTCGTCGGACCTGATCGACGCCGAGCTGAACCTCGCGGGGGTGCGTGCCGAACGGCTGCAAGCGGCCTACAAGTTCGATCTGGCGCTTGCCCGGCTGCTCGAAGCGGCGGGCATCAGCGAGGAGTTCGCCGATTACGCCCGGCGTGTCGACGCCCGGCCGATCTATTTCGATAAGAAATAACAACTACCGATATGAAACGAAGCAACATTTACGGAGTCGTCGCGGCCGCAGCGGTCATTCTGCTCTCGGTCGCACTCATCAGCTGGTACCTCACCAAGCGGAGTCCGATGCTGATCCAGGGAACCGTCGAATGCACGACCTACAAGGCCTCGTCAAAGGTTCCGGGACGCATCGACGCCATGAAGGTCGCCGAGGGGGACCGCGTCGAGAAGGGGCAGCTGCTCTACGTGCTCTCGACGCCCGAACTCGATGCCAAGCTCGCGCAGGCCGAGGCCGTGAAGAGTGCCGCCGCGGCGCTCGATGCCGCGGCCGTGGCCGGAGCGCGCATCCAGCAGATCGAAGCCGCACTGAACATGTGGGAGAAGGCGCAGGCCGGACTGGAGCTGGCCCGCAAGACCTACGAGCGGGTGAAGAACCTCTACGACCAGGGGGTCGTTCCGACCCAGAAGCTCGACGAGGCGACGGCCAACTACGAGGCCATGAAGGCCACGGCGCAGGCCGCGAAGGCGCAGTACGACATGGCGGCCGACGGCGCCCGCAAGGAGGACAAGGAGGCGGCCGCCGCACGGGTGCGTCAGGCCGAGGGGGCCGTGAGCGAGGTCGAGTCGTACATCGGCGACGCGATGGTCTATTCGCCCGTCGCGGGCGAGGTCTCGACAATCGTCGCCCAGCAGGGCGAGCTCGTGGGCAGCGGCTATCCTGTCGTGGCGATCCTCGACATGAGCGACCTGTGGGTGACCTTCAACGTCAAGGAGACGCTCCTGCCCAAAATCAAGGTCGGCACGCGCATGACGGCCTACGTCCCGGCGCTGGACCGCGACGTGGAGCTCGAGGTGAGCTACATCGCCGTGCAGGCCGACTTCGCCACCTGGGCGGCCACGCGCACGCAGGGCGGTTTCGACATCCGCACCTTCGCCGTGAAGGCCCGCCCGACGGGTGACGCCGGGCAGCTGCGCCCCGGCATGAGCGCACTGGTGGACTGGGACAAAATCGACTGATCGGGCGATGCGTTTTCTGCGGAATACCTGGGCCGTGCTGCAACGGGAGCTGGTGCGTATGACGCACCAGCCGATCTACCTTACGCTGATGCTCGTCCTGCCGCTCTTATCGTTCGCCTTCTTCGCCCTGCTCTTCAACCAGGGCGTGGCGCGCAACATCCCCATTGCCATCCTCGACGAGGACCACACGACGCTCTCGCGCAAGGTGGCGCAGATGATCGACGACACGCCGACGGCGATGGTCGCCTACGACATCCAGGACATCGACGAGGGCGAGCGGCTCATGCGCGAGGGCCGAGTGATGGCCATCGTGCAGATTCCGGCCTTCTTCGAGAAGTGCATCCTGAGCAACACGCAGACCCACATCGAAAACTACGTCTCGGGCACGAACATCACCGTCAACGGACTGCTCTCGAAGGATATTCAGACCGCCGTGACGACCTTCTCGGCGGGCATCCAGCTGCAGCTGCTCACCAAGCAGGGGCTGACCGAACGGCAGGCCATGGCCCAGCTCATGCCCGTGCGCTTCGACCGCCACGTACTGTTCAACCCCTACATCAACTACGGCTACTACCTCGCGCCGAGCTTCCTGCCGATGATGCTGCTCATCTTCGTCGTGCTGACGACCGTCTTCTCGATCGGCACGGAGCTCAAGAACTCCACGGCCCGCGAGTGGCTCCGCACGGCCGACGACTCGGTGGGCGCGGCGCTGCTGGGCAAGACGCTGCCCGTCACGGCGGGGATGTTCCTGCTCTCGCTCGCGATGTTCGTCATCATCTTCAAGGTCGTGGGCACGCCGCTCAACGGCTCGCTCTGGGTCATCCTCACGGGCACGCTGCTCTTCATCATGAGTTATCAGGCGATCTCCGTGCTGATCGTCTCGCTGCTGGCCAACCTGCGCCTCTCGCTCTCGATCGGCGGCGGCTACTCCGTGCTGGCCTTCACCTTCTCGGGCCTGACCTTCCCGATCATGGCCATGTGGGAGCCGATGCAGTGGTTGAGCCGCCTCTTCCCGTTTACCTACTACACCGATCTGTTCGTGGATCAGATGCTGCGCGGCGCACCGGTCGTCTGCTCGCTGCCCGATCTGGGCTGGATGTCGCTGTTCGTTGTTTTACCGCTCCTGTGCCTGCCCCGGCTCAAACGGGTCTGCACGGAGCAGAAATTCTGGGGGAGACTGTAGCATGAGCCGCTTTTCGAGACAGATGAAATCCTACCGCCAGCAGCTGCTGACGGTCATGCGCAACGAGTACCGCACGATCTTCACCGACGGCGGCGTCATGCTGATTCTCGTCTTTGCGCTGCTGATCTACGCCACGGCCTATTCGCTGGCCTACGGGACGCAGGTGCTGCGCAACGTCCCCATCGGCGTGGTGGACGAGAGCCGCACGCCGACGAGCCGCAGCCTGATCGAGGCCTTCAACGCGGGGCCGAACACCTATGTGGCCTACGAACCCACCGACATGGAGCAGGCCCGCCGGCTCTTCTACGACCGCAAGATCTACGGCGTGGTCTACATTCCGTCGAATTATGCGGAGAAGCTCTACGGCGGCGAGCAGGCCGTCGTGGCGATCTACTGCGACGCGAGCTACTTCCTCATGTACCGGCAGGTATTCCAGGAGCTCGTGACCTCGATCGGGCAGACCGGCGCCATGGTCGAGTTCCAGCGGCTGATCGCCAAGGGGGCCAACATCCCGCAGGCGCAGGCCACGACGCAGCCCGTCATCTACCAGGCGCACAACCTCTTCAACCCCTACCTCGGTTACGGAACCTTCGTCATGCCGGCGATCATCATGGTCATCATCCAGCAGACGATGCTCATCGGCATCGGCATGATCGGCGGCACGTGGCGCGAGTTCGGGCTCTACCACAAGCTCTGCCCGGTGGGGCGGCGGCGCATGTCGACGCTGCCCATTGTCACGGGCCGGGCGCTGGTCTACGCTTCGGTCTATGTCGTGACGTGCGCCTACGTGCTGGGCGTCCATTACCGGCTCTTCAATTACCCGACCAACGGCTCGACCTGGACCCTCGTCCTGTTCCTCTCGGCCTACATGGCTGCCTGCATCGCCCTCTCGATCGCCGTGTCGACGCTCTTCCGCTACCGCGAAAATTCGCTGCTGCTGCTCTTGTGGACCTCCATCCCGCTGCTGATGCTCAGCGGCGTGTCGTATCCCCGCGAGGGCATTCCCGACTGGCTCTACAACTTCGGGCAGATCTTCCCCAGCAGCCACGGCGTCAACGGATTCATCCGCATCCGCACGATGGGGGCGTCGTTGCAGGAGGTCTTCGCCGAGATCAAGGCGCTGTGCATCCTGACGGTCATCTACGGCGGGCTGGCCTGCATCGGCACCCACCTGGCCATCGACCGCGAGGAGCGGCGCCGCGAGCGCGAGGCGGCACGGAAAGGGTAGGAGAGCGGACTTTCTGCCGGACGGACTCTCCGGTCTCCGGCCGGCCTCCGACCGAAACGTTGCACCGCGACACGGCATCCTCCCCGGGGCGCGGCACAGCGATGCAGCATCCGCCGAAACCGCTCCGCAGCGGCAAAAGACGGACCGGTGTCAGGTATCGTTTCCCCGAAACCATCCGAAATCTCCCGAAGCATGAACGCAAAAAAAGAGGACGTCGGAATCACCGACGTCCTCTTTTCGTCTCGAGACCGCTCGCGCTATCTCGGACCGAAACCCGGGGGCGGGGGAGGCATCGCACCGGGACGGCGGCGCGGCTGCTCAACCCCGTCGTAATCCTGGATGTTGCGCGATCCCTTCTTGCCAAAGAGGCGCAGGTTGTAGGTGAACTGCACCATGTAGTAGCGGCCGATGACGCTGTTCATGGCGTTCTGCGTCCAGCCCGAACCCGTCGTGCGGACGAAGGCCCGGTTCTGGTTGAAGAGGTCGTTCACGCCGATCATCACCTCGCCGCGCTGGTTGCGGAAGACCTTCTTGCCGATGTAGGCGTTGCAGAGCAGGTAGGAATCCTCGTAGTCGTTCGTGAAGCCCACGTACTGCGTGTAGGCGGCGCTTGCCGTGAAGGTGAAGCCCAGCGGGAAGATGATCTTCAGGTCGCCGCGCGCCGAGTGGTTGAAGTAGCGGTTTTTCGTGGCGGTGGCGCTCAACGAGTTGGTCGCCTCGTTGTAGGTGCCGTTCCACGAGAGGGTGAAGTCGACGTTCTCGGAGATGTTGCTGCCCAGCACGGCCCGGAAGTCGTAACCCATGTTCTTGCTGTCGTTGCGGTCGCCGCCCGAGATCATCCCCGTGACGGGATCGACCACGCCGCCGAGCATGCTCGGCGTCTGCGTGTAGGTCACGCCCGCCATGACGTTGAAGTTGCTCTTGAGCCACCCGACGGGCAGTCCGTAGCTGATGTGCGTGCGCAGCTGGCGGTATCCGTCGAGGTTGACCTCGGTCGAGTAGTAGTTCGGGGTGTAGGTCTCGCCGCCGATCTCCATGGCGCCGGGCGACTGCACGAGGTGCGTGGCATTGTAGTCCGAGGTGGCCTGCAGGGAGAACATCCACATGAAGGTGCGCCCCTTCTCGACATTCGAGTTGATGTAATGGAAGTTCACCCGGTGCGTGTAGGAGGGGTTCAGATCGGGATTGCCGTGCGAGATGTTCTGGGCGTCGGAGACGTCGAAGACACTTTGCAGAGCCGTGATCGAGGGGTTGTCCGTATAGGAGGAGATGAACAGCCGCAGCGAGTTCTCGCTGTTGATGTTCAGCTGCCCCATCATGAAGTAGGTGAAGTTGTCGTAGGTGTGGCGGATCTGCTCGGACTCACCGCGCGTGACGCGGCCGTCGAGCGCCGAACGCTGGTAGTAGACGTTCGCCACGAAGGTATTGCGGTTTTTCGAGTAGCGGAAGCCCGGGCCCACGCGCTGCGTGGTGTAGTTGCTCTCGTAGGAGTTCGAGAGCATGGGATCGGGCGTCAACCCCGCGATCGAGAAGTCGTCGCCGGTGACATACGACCGCGTGTCGCGCTCCTGATGCTCGAAGTTCGCCCGGTATTGGAGGCTCACCTGCGCATATTTGGCCACGGGCTCCGTATAGGTGAATTCGCCGCGCAGCGAATAGCTGCTCGACGGTGCCAGGTTACGCAGGTAGCGCAGCTCGGTGTAGGCCTCGGGGTCCCAGGCGCCCGTTTCGGGATCGAAGACGGGGCGGTCGGGCAGCGACCCCAGCTGGTTGGACCACGAATCCGACGTGTTCGAGCTGTTCGCATAGTTCACGTTGCCGTTGACGGTGATCGTGCGGCCGTCCTTGCCCAGCTTGGCCCGGTAGATGGCGAAGGTGCGCAGGTTGTAGCCGTCGCGCATGGCGTCGCTGAAGTTGTTCGTGCGGCTGTAGCCGCTCTCGCCGTACTGCCAGCCCAGCGTCGAGCTCGTCGGGTCGTTGGACTGGTAGCTGAAGCTCGGCCGGACCATCAGGTTCTGGTTCTCGGAGATCTTCCACTCCAGGCGGGCGTTGAAGCGGTGGTTGAAGGCCTTCGTGTCGGAGTAACCCGCCGTCGAAAGGGTGTCGATCGCCATGGGGGCCTCGTACCACTTGTCCGTCGTCGAACGGTTCGTCGTGCGGGTGTTGTTGAAGAAGTAGCTGCCCTGGAACGACACCTGGTCGCGTTTGCCCCACGTGTCGGAGTAGTTCACGCCGAGGGAGTTGACCGTCGCCACGCCGCTCTGGGGCCGCACCATGTACTGACCCACGCCATGGCGTCCGCCCGTGTTGCCCGACACGCCGAGGATGTCCTCGAAGGAGAAGTTCTGCTGGTTGACGTTGTTGAAGAGACCGATGACCGAGATGCGGCTGTCGCGGTTGAAGATGTTGACGTTGCCGCCCGCGATGTACTTGAAGCGGTCTTCGGTCTGGGTGTCGGCATCGTAACCGAATCCGGCATAGAGCTTGCCGAACTGTCCCTGACGCATGTTCTCGCGCGTCACGATGTTGATGGCCTTGTAGCCCTCGCCGTCGTCCATGCCCGAGAACTCGGCCGCGTCGCTCAACTTGTTGTAGACCTCGATCCGTTCGACGGCCTGTGCCGGCAGCGACTTGATGGCCGTGGTGACGTCATCGCCGAAGAACTCCTTGCCGTCGACGAAGACCTTCTTGATCTCTTCGCCCTGGGCCTCGACCGTACCGTCGGTCACCGTGATGCCCGGCATCTTTTCGAGCAGCCCCTCGACGTCGGCATCGTTCGTCACCTTGAAGGCTCCGGCGTTGTAGCTCACCGTGTCGCCGCGCTGCGACGTGCGCAGGGCCTTGACCTCCTTGACGACGGTTTCGATCTGCACGCCGGGCTTGAGCTCCAGCACGCCGAGGTTCTTCCGCGCCGAGTCCACCGTAAAGGCGAGGGTCAGCTCGTTGTAGCCCAGAAAGGCCACCGTCAGCGTGTAGCCTCCGTAGGCCAGCTGCGGAAGCGATACGACGCCCTTGTAGGCCGAGGTCACGTAGAGCTTCTTGTCGGGGTTCTTGTCGGGAATCACTGTTACCACGGCGCCGACCACGCTCTCCCGCGTATCGGCATCGATCACCGTCGCGGTAACGGCGCCCGTCTGTGCGAAGGCGGCAGCAGCGAAGAGCGTCAGCAGGGTTGTTAGCAGTATTCGTTTCATGGGAGATTGTTTGTGTCCGTCTTCTGTTATGCTTTCCTTTATATTAGTTTTTGCGCACGCGAAGATAGGATTTTCTGCGTTTTCTTGTTCCCTTTTCGTGGTGAATCGGCAAAAAAAAGGTGTCAGTCGACCGGACCGACACCCCCGGCAGCAACAAGCCGCGAAACCAGACCTCACTCCTTTTCCTTAACGGGCCGCTGCTTGTCGCATGCTTTTCTGCAATGTTTCCGATCCGCCTTCGCCGGACAATCCTTCATGCAGGGCTTGCCGCCGCGCATGGCATGCGGACCGTGGCCCTCGCCCGGACGCGGACCCTGCATCTGCGCCCACTGCATGAACTGCTCGGTCGAGAGGATCTTCTTCATCTTCTCGGCTTCGGCGCTGCGGGCCGCACGCATCTGGTCGCGGTGCGCCTGCATCTGCTTGATCTGCTCGAGATTCAGTTCGTAGACCTGCTTGGCCTGCGCATCGGTCAGGTTGAGCTGCTGCGTCATGCGCTCGGTCTGCCGCTGGGCGATCTGCTCGGCCGTAGGCGGGGTCTTGGGTACGGGAGCCTCCTGGGGCGTCTGTGCGATGACGCTCGTTCCGGCGATAAGGCAAAGGCCCATGAGGGCTGCAAAAATGCTCTTTTTCATCTCTGTGCAAAATTTAGTTGAACGGTTAAACATGTGGTCGTGTTTCCTGATGCAAAGGTAGCGCCAAAACAAAAAAACCGGAGCCGGGCTCCGGTCCAACCGTCCGAACGACGGGGTCAAACGCCTATTCGGCGGGGTGAACCGCCCGCATCCACGCCTTGAATTCGGGTACGCGGGCCTTGGAGATGACGATCCGCTCGGGCGTATCGACCGTCAGGTGCAGCGACAGGCGGCTGCCGAACCACACGACGATCTCCTTCACGGCGCGGCGTGCGACGATGAATTGCCGGTTGGCACGGAAGAAATCCTCCGCGGGCAGCAGCGCCTCGAGTGCCTCGAGGGTCTTGTCGAGCGGGTAGACCGCCCCGTCGTAGTCGCAGGCCGTCACCCGCTCGTTCGAGGTGTAGCAGTAGGCGATGCGGTCGCGGTCGAGCGGGATGATGCGGTCGCGCACGTGCACGAGGAAGACCTCCTCGCGCTGCCGCGCGGCCATCCTGCGCACGCGCGATCCGTAGTCGCTGCGTTCGCTGCTCGACAGGCGGCGCAGCTTCTCGAGCGCCCGGACCACATCGGCCGCATTGAGCGGCTTGAGCAGGTAATCGATGCTGTTGACCTTGAAGGCCTCGAGCGCATACTGGTCGTAGGCCGTCGTGAAGATGACCGGCGCGGTGATCTCCACGGCGCGGAAGATGCGGAACGAATCGCCGTCCGCAAGGTGGATGTCCATGAAGAGCAGGTCGGGCTGCGGATGCGTGCGCAGCCACTCGATGCTCTCCTCGACGCCCTCGAGCGTGGCGACGATCTCCACGGCGGGCGCCACCTCCCGCAGAATGGCCTGCAGGTTGCGCGCGGCAGCGGTTTCGTCTTCGATAATCAGGGCTTTCATGGTTGTGCGGGGTTGTGCAGCGGCATGCGCACGGTGAAGGTCCGGCCGTCGTCGACGATCTCGATGTCGCGGCCCGTAATCAGGCGCCAGCGGTTGCGCAGGTTCTCAAGCCCGATGCCCGTCGAGGGCTCGGGTTCGAGCTTCGGCACCTTCGGGTTCGACACTTCGAGCCAGCCGTCGGCCGTGCGGATGGTGATGTGCAGGGGTTTGCTCTTGGTGATCGTATTGTGCTTGACGGCATTGCCCACGAGCGGCTGCAGCGACAGCGCCGGAAGGGTCCAGTCCCGGTATTTCTCCTCGACGTCGATGTCGAAGAAGAGCTTGTCGGCGTAGCGGATCTTGAACAGGTAGCCGTAGGCCTCGATGAACTTCAGCTCCTCGTCGAGGGTCATGAGCGTGCTCTGCCCGTTCTGGATGATGTAGCGGAACGTGTAGGAGAGCTGGTCGATATAGGTCAGCGCCTTCTCGTCCTGCCGTTCGCGCACGAGCATCGCCAGCGAGTTGAGCGAGTTGAAGAAGAAGTGGGGGTTGATCTGCCCGACGAGCATGTTGTAGCGCGTGGTGAGGTTCTCGTTCTTGAGCCGTTCGTTTTCGAGGACGATGGCCTGCCGCTGCGAGATGAGCACGTAGATGTGCGCATAGAGCATCGAGACCACGACGGCGAACGAACACTTGAGCAGCAGCATGTAGTCCAGCATCCGCCCGCTCATGAAGTTGAACTCGATGCGTCCCGAGTGCCAGTCGGTCACCGGAGCGATGAAGTAGAGGCCGACGGCGGCCAGCAGGGCCCAGACGCCGCAGCGCAGGAAGCGGCGCATCGAATAGTTGCGGCGTGCGGCCGTCAGGATCGTGAGGATGACGAATGAGACGACGACGTAATAGAACAGCTGGAGCAGCAGTTCGACCGTCTCCGAAGGGCGGTTGTAGAGCGCGCTGTAGTCGAACTCGTGGCCGTTGCGCATGCGGATGCCCATCATGACGGGATGGGCGCCCCGGCCGTGCCGCGGCACGAGGTCCGCAACGAGGCGGTCGCCCTGCTCGAGGCCGAGCCGGCGGATGCGCTGCTGCATGACGTAGACGCTGTCGCCGTCGGGGTAGACCAGGTAGCCGTGGCCGTCGGGGCTGACATGCAGCACCCCTTCGCGGAGGCACTCCACGACCCGCTCCTCGGGCATGTGTGTCCGCTCGCCCCCCTTCTGCTCGACAAAGAGCAGGATCAGGTACGAGAAGTTCACCACCAGGCTGATCGCCACGGCGACAAACAGGTTCAGCACCACATCGGAATATTTCGACGGCAGGCGCATCACACGCTACTCCTCCTCGTTATACCACGATGCGTAGAGCATGTAGTCGTGGGCCGTGCGGCGGACGATCTCCTCGCGCTGCTCGGGCGTCACCTCCTTGACCTTGCGGGCCGGGACGCCGGCATAGACCGAGTTGGGTTCGAGCTGCGCGTTCGACAGCACGAGGGCGTTGGCCGCGATGATGCAGCCCGAGGGGACGTGGGCGTTGTCGAGCACCGTGGCACCCATGCCGATCAGGCAGTTGTCCTCGATCACGGCGCCGTGGATCGTGGCGTTGTGCCCCACCGAGACGTCGTTGCCGATGATCGTCTGCGAGGGGTGCTTCGCCTTGTCGTAGATCGTGTGCAGGACGGCGCCGTCCTGGATGTTCGTGCGGTCGCCGATGACGATGCGGTTCACGTCGCCGCGCAGCACGGCGTTGTACCAGATCGAGCAGTCGCGGCCGATGGTCACGTCGCCCAGGATGACGGCCGTTTCGGCCAAAAAGGTGTTCTCACCGATCACGGGCTCGTGCCCGCGTACTTTTCTGATCAGAGCCATTTTATCTATGCGATGTTTGATGTTTGATTCATGCGCGGGGCGCGGCTACTCTTCGGTTTTGGCCTGCTGCCAGAGCGCCTCCATCTCGTCGAGCGTCAGCTCGTGCAGCGTATGTCCCTCTTCAGCAGCGCGCTGCTCCATGTAGTTGAAGCGGCGGATGAACTTCTTGTTCGTGCGCTCCAAGGCCGACTCGGGATCAACGCCGTAGAGGCGGCTGGCGTTGACCAGTGCGAAGAACAGGTCGCCGAACTCGGCTTCGAGCTCCTCCTTGCGGCCCGCCTTCATCTCGGCCTCGACCTCCGACAGCTCCTCGCGGACCTTCTCCCAGACATCCGCCCGGCGCTGCCAGTCGAATCCTGCACCGGCGGCCTTCTCTCCGACGCGGTAGGCCTTGACCAGCGCCGGCAGCGACCGCGGTACGCCGCCCAGCGTGCCGCTCTTGCGGTTTTTCTTGCGCAGTTTGAGCTCCTCCCAGTTGGCCTTGACCTCGGCGGGCGTGTTGGCGTGGATGTCGCCGTAGACGTGCGGATGGCGGTAGATGAGTTTGTCGCACAGGGCGTTGGCCACGTCCGCAAAGTCGAACGCGCCCTGCTCCTCGCCGAGCTTCGAGTAAAAGACGACGTGCAGCAGCAGGTCGCCCAGCTCCTCGCGGATGCCCTCCATGTTGTGGTCCGTGATGGCGTCGGCCAGTTCGTAGGTCTCTTCGATGGTATTGCTGCGCAGCGAGTCGAAGGTCTGCTCGCGATCCCACGGACACTCGCGGCGGAGCGTGTTCATCACCTCCAGCAGCCGTGCCATGGCTTTCAGGCGTTTGTCTTCCATAGTGCTGATTAAATGTATCGCAAAGGTAGCATTTTCGCCGGAAAAAAGTACCTTTGCAAGGTACAAAATCCGATCATCGCCATGAAACACCGCCTTCTGTTTCTGTTTGCGGCCGTGCTGCTGGGCACGCTGCCGGCCCGCCCGCAGCCGACCCCCGTGCGTGAAACCACACAGCCGGGACAGTGCACCCTCACGCCGCAGATGTGGCTCTGCTGCGACCGTGCGCTCCTGCCGCAGGCGGACTACCTGCGCCGCTACCTCGACCTGGCCCCCGCCGACTGCAGCATGTCGGCCGACGAGGCCGTCGTCCTGCGCCTCGACCCGGCGCTCGCGGCGGAGGGCTACCGGCTGTCGGTCTCGCCGCAGCGCATCGAGATCGCGGGCGGCACGGCCGGAGGCGTCTTCTGCGGCATACAGGCTCTGCTGCGGCTGCTGCCCGCAGAGGTTTACGCCGGGCAGTGCGAACTGCCGGTCACGATCGCCTGCACCGAGATCGAAGATGCACCGCGCTACGCCTACCGGGGCATGATGCTCGACGTGGCGCGCACGTGGATCGGACCCGATGCTGTCGAGCGTTATATCGACCTGTTGGCCTACCACAACATCAACAAGCTGCACCTGCACCTCACGGACGACGAGGGGTGGCGCATCGAAATCCGCTCGCACCCCGAGCTGACGGAGGTGGGCGGCTTCCGCGGCGGCGATTCGCCCGTAAGGGCCGTATATGGCAAGTGGAGTGAGAAATACGGCGGTTACTTCACGCAGGAGGATATGCGGCGTCTGATCGACTACGCCGCCGTGCGCAACATCGAGATCATCCCCGAGATCGACCTCCCGGGCCACAGCCGCAACATCGCCTCGGTGCATCCCGAGATCCGCTGCAACTACCCGCCCGACACGCTCTCGACGAACGGCTACGATTACCGCTCGGCGTGGTGCGTGGCGCGCGAGGAGAACTACGCGCTGCTGGAGGATATTTTGGGTGAAATCTGCGAACTCTTCCCGTCCGAATACATCCACGTGGGCGGCGACGAGGTCGACCTCTCGCAGTGGGAGCGGTGCCCCGACTGCCGGGCGCTGATGGCCGCGCGGGGGATGACAACGCCCCACGAGCTGGAGGACCTCTTCATGGAGCGCGTCACGGCGATCCTCCGCGCCCACGGCAAGCGCCCGGCCGTCTGGAACGAGGCGGTGCGCACCGGGGAGTTCACGCACGAGAGCCGCGTCTACGGCTGGGAGAGCACGGCGGCGTGCCTCGATGCCACGTCGAAGGGCTACCGGACGGTCGTCATGCCGGGCGAATACTTCTATTTCGACATGCGGCAGTCACCCCACGAAGACGGGCACGACTGGGCGGCAATCTTCGACGCGCGCAAGGTCTACGGCTTCGATCCCGCCGCCCAGGGCTTCACGGCGGAGCAGCTACGCCACGTCGAAGGGTTCGAGGGGACCTTCTTCAGCGAGGCTTACGTGTCGCATGAGCCCGAGAAGCCCGACTACCTGGATTACATGTGTTTCCCGCGCATCTGCGCCCTCGCGCACATCGCCTGGGGCGGCCCCTCGGCGGGGTGGGATGCATACTACCGCGAACTGGTCGGCCGCCACTACGACCGCATGACAGCCATGGGCATCCGCTTCCGGCTCTTTCCCCCGACGGTGACCTATGCAGGCGGCACATTCCGCGTCACGGCGGACGATGGCTCGGAGGTGTGGTATGTCGAGGAGGAACGCCCCGGCGAGCACCGCTATACGGGGCCGCTGGCAACCGCCCGGCCGCATCAGTACCGCTTCTTCACGCGCCGCGGCACGGGCCGCAGCCCCTACGTGGCCGACCGGTCCTTCTACCGGACCATCCGCCCGGCCGTCGAGATCACCACGTCGATGGGCGAGAGCACGCAGTTCCCCTACACGAACGCCTCGACCTACCGCGGGCTGTCGCGCACGCGGCGGGCGTGCCGCCAGCAGGACTGGGTGCTCTACACCTTCCGCGAGCCGGTCACCTGCCGCGAGATGTACCTCCAGACGGGTAACCGCCAGCTGCCGAAGACGATCCTCACGACGGGCTACGCCGAGGTATCCAGCGACGGCATGCACTTCGAGCGGGCGGGCGAACTCGAGCAGGGGAGCATCACGCTGCACCCCGACCGTCCGGTGAAGGCCGTGCGCCTCGTCTCGACGTGCGACGACAACGGCACGCCCTACGTGACGATCCAGCCGCCGCAGATCAAGCCGGTGCTGTAAGCGGCCGCCGTGGAGACGGACCGCTCCCCGCTGCGAAGCCCCGGCGTGCCCGCCGTCCCCATTCCCGCCATCCACAAAAAAAACTCCCGACCCTTTCCCGGGTCGGGAGTTTTTTCGTTGCCGCAAGGCGGACAGCCGGTCGTTGTCGCGAGAAGTGCCCGTCTGGCGCTACGAGCGCACCTGGGCGCCGCACTGCTGCTCGAACTGCCGCGTGAGGTTGGCCATCACGCGCTCGATGGTCTTGTCGTCGAGCGTGCGCGTCTTGTCCTCGAGGATGAAACTCAGGGCGTAGGACTTCTTGCCCTCGGGGAGCTTGTCGCCCTCGTAGACGTCGAAGAGCGAGACGTTCTTCAGCAGCTTGCGCTCCGTGGCGAGGGCCACGCTGCGCAGCGCCGCGAAGGTGACGTCGCGGTCGACGAGCAGCGCCAGGTCGCGCTTCACCTCGGGGAACTTCGAGAGCTCTTCGGCTGCGATGCGGTGCTTCTTCGTCGAGCGCACCAGCACGTCGAAGTTCATCTCGAGGTAGTAAACCTCCTGCTTGACGTCGGTCAGGCGGCGCAGCCTGTTGCTGACGACACCGATCTGCAGCAGCTCCTTGCCGTTGAGCGACATCGTGAGCCCCTCGGCGAAGAGGTCGCTCTGCGTCGGCTCGCTCTTGAGCGCGTAGATGTCGATGCCGAAGCGGCGCAGCAGCTTCTCGGCCACGGCCCGCAGGGTGAAGAACGACGCCTTCTCGGGCTTCGTGTTCCACGACTGCGGCATGGCGATGCCCGTCACGGCGATGGCGAGCCGGTACTCCTCGGAGTAGGCCGCAAGGTGGTTCTCCTCCGTGCGCTTCGCCTCGTCGTAGAAGTAGCAGTTGCCGAACTCGTAGAGCTTCAGGTCGCCGTTTTTGTGGTTGATGTTCAGGCAGACGGCCTCCAACATGTTGAACAGCAGCGTCTGGCGCAGGACGTTCAGGTCGGCGCTCAACGGATTGAGGATGCGCACGCAGCGCTCGGGCGGGCAGGCAGTGAGCCCCTCGTAGTAGGCCCCCTTCGTCAGCGAGTTGGACATGATCTCCGTGAAGCCGTTGTCGGTCAGGAAGTCGGCCGCAAGGTTCACGAGGCGGTTGCGGTCGGGTTTCGGCGCATAGGAGAGCGTCGAACGCACGCGCGCCGGAATCTCGACGTTGTTGTACCCGTAGATGCGGAGAATATCCTCGATCAGGTCGGCCTCGCGCTGCACGTCGACGCGGTAGGGCGGCACGGCAACGGTCAGGCGCCCCTCGTGCTCGGAGAGGATCTTCACCTCGAGGGCCGCCAGGATCGTGCGCACGGTCTCCTGGGGAATCTCCTTGCCGATGAGCGCATTGATGCGCGCGAACGAGACGTCGAAGACGAAATCGGCAGCCGGAACAGGACAGATGTCCGTGATCTCGCTCGAGATGGAGCCGCCGGCCAGCTCCTTCATCAGCAGCGCGGCGCGCTTGGCGGCGTAGACCTGCAGGTTGGGGTCGATGCCGCGCTCGAAGCGGAACGACGAGTCGGTGTTCAGGCCGAAGCGCTTGGCCGTCTTGCGCACCCATACGGGGTTGAAGTAGGCGCTCTCGATGAAGACGTCGGTCGTCGTCTCGCTGATGCCCGAATCGAGGCCGCCGAAGACGCCGGCGATGCACATCGGACGCTCGGCCGAGCAGATCATCAGGTCCTTGTCCGTGAGCTTGCGCTCCACGCCGTCGAGCGTCACGAAAGGCGTGCCCTCGGCGCAGGTGCGGACCACCACCTCGCGGCCCTCGATCTTCGCGGCGTCGAAGGCGTGCAGCGGTTGTCCGAGCTCGAAGAGCACGAAGTTGGTGATGTCGACCAGGTTGTTCTTGGGGTTGATGCCCGCGGCCCGCAGGCAGTTCTGCATCCACTCGGGCGAGGGGCCGATCTTGCAGCCCGAGACCGTGACGCCCACGTAGCGGGGGCAGGCCTCGTGGTTTTCGACGCGGATCGCCACGGGCAGGTCGTGGTTGTCCACGGCAAAGGCCGAGACGTCGGGCCACTTCACCTCCGTCCGCTCGCCGCGGCTACGGAGGTAGGCCGCCAGGTCGCGCGCCACGCCGATGTGCGAGGCGGCATCCACCCGGTTGGGCGTCAGGCCGATCTCGATCAGGTAGTCGTCCTCGACACGGAGGTACTCCCTGGCCGCCATGCCGACGGGCGCGTCGGCCGGAAGCTCCACGATGCCCTCGTGCGAGGGGCCGATGCCCAACTCGTCCTCGGCGCAGAGCATGCCGAGCGACTCGACACCGCGGATCTTCGACCGCTTGATCTTGAACTCCTCGTCGCCGCCGTTGGGGTAGAGCACCGCGCCGACCGTGGCGCACAGCACCTTCAGTCCAGCACGGCAGTTGGCCGCACCGCAAACGATCTGCAGCGGTTCGCCCGTGCCGACATCGACCGTCGTGACGTGCAGGTGGTCCGAATCGGGATGGTCCGTGCAGGTCACGACCTGGCCGACCACCACGCCCTGAAGGCCGCCCTTGACGGTCTCGATCTTCTCGAAGCCCTCGACCTCGAGTCCTATGTCGGTCAGGATACGGGCCACCTCCTCGGCCGGAAGGTCCGTTTCGATGTAGCGTTTGAGCCAGTTGTAGGAAATATTCATATCGTTGAGTTTATGTATTTGCTAAAATCGAACAAAGATAGTGAATTTTCCGCACTTTATCCACCTTTGCGCCGAGAATCCGCGCACAGCGCCCGCACACGGGCCGAAGGCATGCCCTGCCGTCAGCGCGACCCGAGCCAGAGGAAGACCATGCCGACGAGGATGAAGGCCAGGTCGACGGCCTTCGAGCGGAGGTTGCGCTCGTGGAAGAGCACCGCGCCGCACAGGAACGAGATGACGACCGAGCCGCGGCGGATCATCGAGACGACCGAGATCATCGCATCCTCCTCCTGCAAGGCAAGCAGGTAGGCGAAGTCGGCCAGCGAGAGGAAGACGGAGATGAGCGGAATGGCCCAGCTCCAGTGAAAGGGCGTGGTCGCACGCCGCTTGGGCCACCAGAGCAGCGCCACGACCACCGACATCATCACCAGCTGGTAGAAGTTGTACCAGCTCTGCACGAAGACGGCGTCGAGACGCGTCATGATGTACTTGTCGTAGAGGCCGCTCACGGCTCCCGTCAGGGCGGCCAGCGCGACGAAGAGAATCCAGAGGTTGTGGCGGAAGTCGACCCCTTCGCGGCGGCTCGAGCGGCTCAACAGGAAGAGCGAGACGAGCGCCAGCACGACGCCGGTCCACTGCCAGGCGTTGAGCCGCTCGCCGAAGAGCAGCATCGCGCCGACGAGCACCATCACCGGGCGCGTGGCGTTGATCGGCCCGACGATCGTGATGGGCAGGTGCTTGATGCCGAAGTATCCGAAGATCCACGACGTGAGCACGATGGCCGACTTCAGCACAACCAGTCCGTGAGCCTGCGCCGTGCCGGGCTCGCAGTCGAGCAGCGTGCCGTCGAACCAGCCCAGCCCGCACTCCGACGAGACGATCGCCGGAACGAAGAACAGCGTGGAGAAGAGCGTGTTGAGCAGCAGTACCGGAAGCACCGCATTATCCGTCAGGGCCTGCTTCTTGGCGGCATCGTACAACCCCAGCAGCGCGGCGGAGGTAAAGGCAAGTGTCAACCACATGGGGCGTCAGAGTTCATCGCTGTAAACGGCGCCGGGCAGATCGTGGAGGTTGTAGCGCGAAGCCATCGACATGCCGTAGGCTCCGGCCGACTTGATCGCCAGCAGATCGCCGCGCCGCGTCTTGCGCAGGCTCACGTTCTCGTCGAAGACGTCCGTCGACTCGCAGGCCGTGCCGACGACCGTATATTTGTCGCGCCCCTCCTCCTCGGAGGTGATGTTCTCGATGTTGTGGTACGCCCCGTAGAGCGCCGGGCGGATCAGCTCGGTCATCGAGGCGTCGACGATCACCAGCTTGCGGCCCGTGGCCGTCGTCTTGTTGAAGAGCACCCGCGTGATGAGCTCGCCGCACTCGGCGACGATCGAACGCCCGAACTCGAAGTGCACCTCGCGCTCGCCGACCGAGAGGTGGTTGCGGATGATCGAGAAGAGCGACGCGAAGTTGGGGATGGGTTCGTTCTCCGGCACGTCGTAGTTGACGCCCAGGCCGCCGCCCACGTCCACCATGCGGAACGTGAAACCGATCTTCTCGAGGTTCTCCACGATGACGTTGACCTTCTCGCACATGTTCTCGAAGACGTGCAGCTCGCGGATCTGCGACCCGATGTGGAGGTGGATACCGATGATGTTGATGTGCTTGAGCGCCTTGATCTCGTCGGCATGCGCGAGGATCTCCTCGTATGAAATACCGAACTTCGAGTCGGCCTGTCCCGTGTCGATGCAGTGGTTCGTGCGGGGGTCGATGTCGGGGTTGATGCGCAGCGCCACGTCCGTCACGCGGCCCGCTTCGGCCGCAAATCCGTCGACGACGTGCAGCTCCTCGATCGACTCGCAGTTGATGGCCAGAATCCCCTGTTCGATGGCGTAGCGCAGCTCCCTGTCGCGCTTGCCGACGCCGGCGTAGACGATGCCCTTCGGGTCGAAGCCCGCCTCGACGGCCTTGCGCAGTTCGTTGCCGCTCGCGCAGTCGATGCCCAGGCCGTACTCGCGGATGATCGCCAGCAGGTGGTCGTCGTAGTTGGCCTTGATGGCGTAGTGGACCTTGTAGCCGTATTTGTTCGATTCGTAGACGACGCTTTCGAGCGTCTGACGCAACAGCGCCGTATCATACAGATAAAAAGGGGTCTCGAAACCCCGCAGTCTGGATGCGATCTGTCTGCTTAACATCTTGATTCAACCTTTTAACCCAACGTAAACGAGGCTGCAAATATACGACATTCCGGACAAAACGGCAAATCGCAAAGCAATGCGCCGGCAGCCCGCAAATCCGATTTTTTTCGTATATTTGCACACATTTTCACGCGAGGACCATGAAAAACATCCGCAACTTCTGCATCATAGCCCATATCGACCACGGAAAGAGCACCCTTGCCGACCGCCTGCTCGAAAAGACCAACACGCTGAACCAGCGCGAAATGCAGGCGCAGGTACTCGACGACATGGAGCTCGAGCGCGAAAAGGGCATCACCATCAAGAGCCACGCCATCCAGATGGAGTACACGGCCCGCGACGGCGAGCGCTACACGCTCAACCTGATCGACACGCCGGGGCACGTCGACTTCTCCTACGAGGTGTCGCGCGCCATCGCCTCGTGCGAAGGGGCCCTGCTGGTCGTCGACGCGACGCAGGGCATCCAGGCCCAGACGATCTCGAACCTCTACCTGGCCGTGGGGCACGATCTGGAGATCGTCCCCGTGCTGAACAAGATCGACATGGAGTCGGCGATGATCGACGAGGTGAAGGACCAGGTCATCGATCTGATCGGCTGCCGGGAGGAGGACATCCTGCTCGCCTCGGGCAAGACCGGCGCCGGCGTCGAGGAGATTCTCGAGGCCATCGTACAGCGCATCCCGGCCCCGAAGGGCGACGATGCGGCCCCGCTGCAGGCGCTGATCTTTGACTCGGTGTTCAACCCCTTCCGGGGCATCATCGCCTATTTCCGCGTCTTCAACGGCACGATCCGCAAGGGCGAGCACGTCAAGTTCTTCAACACGGGCAGCGAGTACGACGCCGACGAGGTGGGCGTGCTGAAGCTCAAGATGCAGCCGCGCGACGAGATCCGCGCCGGCGACGTGGGCTACATCTGCTCGGGCATCAAGACCTCGGCCGACGTGAAGGTCGGCGACACGATCACCTCGGTGGCCAACCCCGCGCAGGAGGCCATCGCGGGCTTCGAGGATGTCAAGCCGATGGTCTTCGCGGGCGTCTATCCCGTCGAGGCGGACCAGTACGAGGACCTCAGGGCTTCGCTCGAAAAGCTGCAGCTCAACGACGCCTCGCTGACCTTCGAGCCCGAGAGCTCGCTGGCGCTCGGCTTCGGCTTCCGCTGCGGATTCCTCGGCCTGCTGCACATGGAGATCATCCAGGAGCGCCTCTACCGCGAGTTCGACATGGACGTCATCACCACCGTACCGAACGTCTCCTACCGCGTCACGACGACGCAGGGCGCGCAGCTCGAGGTCCACAACCCCTCGGGACTGCCCGAAATCACGAAGATCGCCAAGATCGAGGAGCCCTACATCCTCGCGCAGATCATCACCAAGTCGGAGTTCCTGGGCAACGTCATCAAGCTCTGCATCGACAAGCGCGGCGTGATGAAGAATCAGACCTTCATCACGCAGGACCGCGTGGAGGTGAACTTCGACATGCCCCTCTCGGAGATCGTCTTCGACTTCTACGACAAGCTCAAGAGCATCTCGAAAGGGTATGCCTCGTTCGACTACCACCGCACGGGCTACCAGCTCTCGAAGCTCGTCAAGCTGGACATCCTGCTCAACGGCGAGCCGGTCGACGCCCTCTCGTCGCTCACCTATACGGACCACGCCTACGACTTCGGCCGCAAGATGTGCGAGAAGCTCAAGGAGCTGATCCCGCGCCAGCAGTTCGACATCGCCATCCAGGCCGCCATCGGCGCCAAGATCATCGCCCGCGAGACGGTGAAGGCCGTGCGCAAGGACGTGACGGCCAAGTGCTACGGCGGCGACATCTCACGTAAGCGCAAACTGCTCGAGAAGCAGAAGAAGGGCAAGAAGCGCATGCGCCAGATCGGCAACGTCGAGGTGCCCCAGTCGGCATTCCTTGCGGTATTAAAAATGGACTGACATGAAGAAAACCATCATCGACCTGTTCGAGAGCTCCGTCGAGAAGTACGGGGCCAAAACCTTCCTGCTCGAGAAGCGCCACCACAAGTTCGAGCCCACGACCTACGCCGAGACGCGCGAACTGGCCCTCGAGACCGGTGCGGGTCTCGCCGCGATCGGCATCCGCCCCAAGGACAAGGTCGCCATCCTGTCGGAGGGGAGCAACGCATGGATCATCTCCGAGCTGGGCCTCTTCTACGCCGGCGCGATCAGCGTGCCGCTGTCGGTCAAGCTCGAGGAGTCGAACGACCTGCTCTTCCGCCTGCGCCACGCCGAGGTACGGGCGATCTTCGTGTCGAAGTACCAGCTGCCGAAGATCCGCCGCATCCGTGCCGAGCTGCCCGAACTCGAACACGTCATCGTGCTGGGCCACATCGCCCTCGAACCGGGAGAGACGGCCTACGGCACGCTCAAGCGGCTGGGCCGCGACTACCTGTCGAAACACCGCCCGGAATTCCTCGCCATCGGACAGTCGATCCGCAACGACGACTACGCGACGATCACCTATACGTCCGGCACGACGGCCGACCCGAAGGGGGTCGTACTGACACACCGCAACTACACGGCCAACGTCGAGCAGTCGCTCTCGCGCATCGACATCCCGTCGTATTTCCGCACGCTCATCATCCTGCCGCTCGATCACTGCTTCGCCCATGTCGTGGGCTTCTACATCATGATCGCCTGCGGCGCGTCGGTCGCCACGGTGAAGGTCGGCGCCACGCCCATGGAGACGCTCAAGAACATTCCGCAGAACATCCGCGAGGTGCAGCCGCACTTTCTGCTCTCGGTCCCGGCGCTGGCCAAGAACTTCCGCAAGAACATCGAGAGCTCGATCCGCGCCAAGGGGGCCTTCACCGAGCGGCTCTTCCGCATAGCGCTCCGCACGGCCTACGCCTACAACGCCGACGGATACAGCCGCGGCACGGGGTGGCGCGTGCTGCTCAAGCCCTTCGTCGCGCTCTTCGACCTGCTGCTCTTCCGCCGCATCCGCCAGGCCTTCGGCGGCTGCCTGCGCTTCTTCGTCGGCGGCGGAGCGCTGCTCGACATCGAGCTGCAACGCTTCTTCTACGCCATCGGCATCCCGATGTTCCAGGGCTACGGCCTCTCGGAGGCGACGCCCGTCATCTCGACCAACTCACCCAAGTACCACTGGCACCGCTTCGGCTCGTCGGGCAAGATTCTCATCCCGCTTGAGCTGAAGATCGTCGACGAGGCTGGCCGCGAACTTCCGCGCGGCGAGAAGGGCGAGATCATCATCCGCGGCGAGAACGTCATGGCAGGCTACTGGAAGAACCCCGAAGCGACGGCCGAGACGGTGCGCGACGGCTGGCTCCACACGGGCGACATGGGCTACGTCTCGCAGGACGAGTTCCTCTACGTGCTGGGCCGCTTCAAGAGTCTGCTCATCGCCTCGGACGGCGAGAAATACAGCCCCGAGGGGATGGAGGAGTCGATCGTGAGCAACTCGCCCTACATCGACCAGATCATCATCCACAACAACCAGAGCCCCTTCACCGGAGCCATCGTCGTACCGAACGGCGAGGCGTTACGCCGCGAGCTGGAGGCCCGGGGCGTCGCACCCGAAGAGCGGGCCGCAGCGGCGGCCGACCTGCTCGGCGCCGAGATCGACCGCTACCGGGCGGGCGGAGACCACGCCGGGGAGTTCCCCGAGCGGTGGCTGCCTGCGGGGCTGGCGATCGTCGACGAGGCCTTCACCGAACAGAACGGACTGGTCAACAGTACAATGAAGGTCGTGCGCGGTAAGGTCGAGGAGCACTTCCGCCCGCGGCTGGAGTACCTCTATACGGCCGAAGGCAAGGCGCTGCGCAACCCCGAAAATCTGGCGTCGCTGAAAAAAATCGTGGGTTAAAGCGAAAAAACGGCCTGCGAAAAGTTGAAAAATCAAAAAAGCGGAGTATCTTTGTACTCCGTAATGCGGAAATAGCTCAGTCGGTAGAGCATCAGCTTCCCAAGCTGAGGGTCACGGGTTCGAGTCCCGCTTTCCGCTCAAAACAATAAATTATTGAGAACCAGCGAACAACGAGTGTTGTTCGCTGGTTTTTTTATATCATTTTGCCGCCAAATATTGCTCTTTCCGAGCATTTATTTTTACTTTGTGTGCATAAATGTTTGCAGATGTTGTCAAATAGTTGTCAAAAGAATCCGTATGCCAACCACCTTCAAAGCCGTCGTTTATTCTGACAACAAGAAAAAAGACGGGACCTACAATGTCAAGATACGAATCACCCATCGTCGACAGACCTTGAAGATCTCGACGAATATTTTTGTTACGGCCCATCAGCTTACACGTGGGTTGAAACTCAAGGATCATCAGATCATTGACGAGACAGAGCAGCTCATAGCAAATTGGAGGTCTATTGTCGGGCGCCTCGGAGTTGCTGCAGACATCATGACCGTAAAACAAATCGTAGAGTATATTCGACAGACTGAACTCAAGGAGCGCTCCTTCTCGCTCGATTTCATCGAGTATATGCGTACTGTATCTTCGAGCATGTGCGCCGGCACAGCCAGCAACTATCGCACTACGGCCAATGCACTCGCTCGCTACACGGGTGGCAAGCCTCTCGATATATCATTTGTGACCGCACGTATGCTCTCCGATTTTGAGAGATTCCTGCGTTCCGAACCATCGCAGCGAGGCTCGCAGGCTACTGGTGCAATTGCCAAAGGCAACCGGGCAGTGTCCCTATATATGGGCATCATACGAGCAACGCATAATCGGGCAAAAAAGGAGTTCAACGACGAAGAGGTGGGTCTCATTCGTATTCCGCGCTCCCCATTTGCACATTACGATATCCCTGGGGAAGCCGCACCGCGCAAGCGCGCTATATCTGTCGAACTTATACAGCGTATTATTGACCTTGAAGACGAACCCGCGGTTAACTCGCGGAGAAACCTTGCCAGGGACTGCTTTCTCCTTTCCTTTGCGTTGGCCGGTATGAACGCAATTGACCTGCTTACTTGTCCGAATCAAAACAACGACAACATACTCGTATACAATCGAGCCAAAACATCATCACGTCGTGCCGATCATGCCGAGATGCATATCCGAATTGAGGAACAAATCCGACCGCTCATAGAGAGATATCGAGATAAAACCGGAAACAGGTTCTTCCGGTTTTATCAACTCTATGCAAGTGGAAACAATTTCAATACAGCCTTGAATGAAGGATTGAAACGTGTTGACGAAGCAATACGCCATGGAGACGATATCCAGGAGCGCACGACGTTCTATACAGCCCGTCATAGCTGGGCAACAATTGCTCGCTCAGCAGCGCTCGGTTTTGACAAATATACCGTTCACGAGGCGCTGAATCACGTCAGCGACATGAAGATTACCGATCGGTATATCGACCGAGACTGGTCCGTTATCTGGAATGCAAACGCTCAAGTAGTGGGGTTGTTCGACTGGTCGGCAATATCGAGGTGAGATAGCACGGCTGCAGAATTTAGATCGAAACTCGTTTATGTACTTATCGCTCTATCTAAAATAATCCTTTTCTCTTTCGGAGAATAAGGGCGATCTCAAGGCGGCATCAAGTAATCGGTCCAGATCATCTGCATTCAGATGTCCTTTCATTTGAGTAATTCCAACGCTTAATTCCTTGATAAGATCACTCTTTTTAAGGATTGACAACTCATGAGCGTCGATGAAGGAAAGATGATCAAGAAATTCATAATCATTTGGTTTAATAGGCATTTGCATATTAAACATCTCATCATTCCTTCTAATGTAATCATTAATGTTCGAGTTGATGAAGAAATACCCTACATATTTATCCTCGTCTTCTCCTATGATAACAAAAAACTTATATTTCGGAGGTTTCGTCGTGGAAAAATAGCGATGAAAAATGTCTCCTCGTTTTGCCGCATTCATTACATTAATTCTTTTTGTGCTGCAATCCCATCCACGATAAAACTAATATAATCCTCGTCAGCGCCGCATTCACGCAAAATGTCTTCTACCGATATTTCGTCACAATACGGATTCCTCCAAGTCTTTGTCCAAGCCGATCCATGAGACAGTTTTGTCATCTCATTAAAATCAACATCTTTATATTTTTCTATTGCCGAATCAAGCTCTTTAACATCGGATTCTGACAGATAGCTGGTATCCGCATCACGAAGCGGCTCAAGAGAGTTGCCATGTATAGAGAAAAACGCCTTAAGATCATCTTGGACATACCAACTATCACCCCGGACAATCTTCACCATGTCGTAGATAGAAGAAGGCACCGGACCATATTTCATGGCAATATAACGATCGCCGGTTATGGCTCGACCATATTTGTTAAGATGAGTCATATCGGCAAAATACAAGATTTTGAATATCTTGTGGATGTCACGCTTTCTGACGTCAATGTGGTTGGCCACATACAACAACGCATTCAGCGCCCGGTCATAATTAAAAATAGATGTTGCCATAGCTTTTCTTTCTGAATGCAAAAATAAGCAAAATATTAATAGAATAACAACAACACTAATATCTTTTATAATTTATTGATAACGACCGAGCGTACATACGAATGTACTCGCTTGGCCATTCGCAAAACCTGTCTGGACTTTACGGTTTGCAAATTTTGCAGGGGGAGCGGTGATACTCCTCCTCGGCGACGGTCCGGGATACTTTGATTATTTTCCCCTTGCAGTTGTTCAACCCACGGCATAAGGCCGTCTTGTGGTATTTTGTCGAGGAACTTCCCGTGCAAATGTAGACATAGGTCGTATCAGCAGCTGCTATTTCGGCCGTTGTCGGGGTACTCGCAAACGAACACAGTAGCGCGAGCGTTAGCAGGAATGAGAAAAGTGGTTTCATATATAAAGCGGTTGTTGATCGATATTATTGGAGTTCACCACGTTCAATCATATATCGTTCCATCCTTCGCATGTTATCTTCATGGAGCATTCTTCCCATTACATTCATTGCCAACCATATTGTTCCGGCAACCACCAAAAGGATTGCCATCGTTTTCCCATACCGACGTTGCTCTTTCATGACCAGTTTGTACAGAACGGGACGCACGAACAAGATTATGCCGATAGATATTACCCAAAGTTGGGGATGAGCGCACGCCCCACCGAATGAATAGGCGAAATCTGCCACATACGGGAATACCCCGATCATTAAAAGGAACACGGCGAGCAACATCACCACCAAAAGCCAAAGCACAATCAAAGAGCCATAGTAAATAATAGCTACGGCCGCCCCGTCTTACTACGACCTGATGCTGCCGCAGGTCGCGCTGATCCACGATACGATAGGGGATATCTATTGCATCTTTCCCTCGTTTGTAACGATCAGGTTCTTCCTCGGCGAGTTGTTTCATCCTGGTCTCGAAGTCGTGCAGTTTCTGCTCTACTTCATCGGCGGTGTCCTCCATCTCGATATTGTCCGGGAATACCGGAACCCATGTAGCTGCGGCATCATCATACATTATCCAAAGATCGCTGACACTGACAAGATCACTCGGATGATTGAGTACGAAGTTCAAGAACCGCTGTTTCACGAGCTTGTTCCTATTTCCCAGCATGATGGCATTTTCTGCCATGGATTGCAAATTCGCAAACGGATCGTCAGCCTTCGATGAACGTCCTTTTGCCTTCCTGATCGGGGCATTGAAAGCACTGTCTCGATTCGTAAGATACGCATATTCCTCTCCGCTGGTTTTTTCGTCGAATCCTCGCAAGGGAATATAGAATTCATACATACCTCGAATCTTGTCGTATGTCGCTTTGGATATCATGCCGCATTCATATTGCTTCGACAGAATCATATCGGTGACAGACTTGGTTCTCCGCCACAATTCTTCGGTGTCATGCGTCTCCTCAAAATCATCAACCATCTGCTGGGCAATAGCCTCCGCAGTCGCCACATCCTTCTCAGAGGTCAGGGCCGTCAGACCGGCATAATCCCTGCGACGGAATTCACTGATGAAATCCTGTACGGTCTTTTTACTGTGAGGATGGTCCTTTTGGGTATCTTCGTATGCCTTTTGCGCATCCCGTTCAGCCATGTCCCGATTACGCATCAAACCATGTTTGGCCATCATGTAATTGGTCAATTCGATGCGATCCTTATCAGACGGGGCAAGTTTTGCCACCTCATCAAGCAGCGGCCTGAATACCAGATTGGCAAACGCATCCGCTTCGGCCTTATTCACGCTCGAAAGTCGGTTTTCACCCAAATAGGCATTCTCATAGCCGGCTACATCCTCGATATGGCCTTCTATACCCTCAGCTCGGAGAATGGCATCCATTGCCACTTCCAATCCGAGCGTACTGTCCTGCAGAGCTTCCTGCGTCTGATACATTCTACTCCGTACTCTTTCCTCATAGCGTTGTCTGGCCAATGCCCGCTCGTGACCTTCGGGAGATCCATCCCGGAACAGCTGATCGGAAGTCGTCGACCCGTTATCCTCAATATGAGAATTCTCTCCGACACCGAGTTCGTATTGTTTGGCCACATCCGCAGCTTCGCTGAACAGATTGTCGTACTTGTTCTCTTTCAGATTCTCATAACTCCTCCACAACACATAACGGAGTTCATTATCGGTAAGGGTTACTCCGTTTATGTTTGAGAATCCCATGCTCCGGAGCATATCGAAGAAGAACTCTTTTATCCTATTCCACCATCCACTGTTGCGGGCATTCTCAAAATCAGTGGTTTCGGCCAGGCTTGCAAGGTACTCCTCCGTAGCGGTTCGGAAATTCCATCCATTCCTCTTCGACAGTTCAACAATGCGGCCGCGCACATCCTTGTCTGCATTGTTGAATACGTTGTCGAGGAAAGTGTCGAACTGCTTTCCGAACATCCGACGCAAGCCGTAGTGTGCAACAGCCTCGTGAAGAAGGGTCATTTCGACGTCGGCTACATTCCTGTTGTTGGGCAGTACGATCGTGATTTTGCCCGTGCTCTTGGTATAGAAGCCTTTTGCACGGGATTTTTTACCATCCAAACCGCTTACACTTGTAATCACTTCAACATTGTCAAGGTTGAGTTCCTTCGCAAGGTCATTGATTCGATTGACCATTTCCCCGCGTTCCGATATGGTCGTTTTTTGATTGGAAATCTCATCTTCATCTATTTTTCCCACCCTGTCAATGCTTGGATTCTCGAAGCTTCTTATTATATTTGCAGCAAGGTTGAATAGTTTTCTAACGTCAGCGGAATTGTACTGCTGATTAGATTTACTTTTTACAACACTATCTTGAACTTCTGCCTTTTCTTGTTTCACCTGTTCATCAGGCAAGACAAAAGCCACGTCAGCGTAATTGGTACGCTGTTGGTCAAGAAAATTCAGAAGTTCTTTTTTGTCTGCATAAGTCAGTTTCCCACCAGCAATCCATCTTACAATACTTAATCCGTTTTTAGGGAATACATTTCTGATGCTGTTTATTTCCAACACACGCCCCTTTACAGTAGGACGAATGAACATTCCGACAAGGAAATGATCTCCGTTATGCTCAAGAATGGTCAGGATATTCTGAGCTTTCTTTTTATCTCCGTATTCAAATACTGCAATAGGATTAGAGATGGCGTTTGGCAAGTCCATAACTTCACTTAAATCAAAATCATGCTTCCCGGAACTTGATTTATATGCAAGTTGTGAAGCCGCCATTTCAATGGGAAGATTAGGAAGTCCAGCAGACAATAATACTTCAGACGGATTCCCCAATTCATACACATGACCTTTGGGCAGTGTCCCGTTTATCTGTTGTTGCAGTTCATTGTTGAACTTCTCATTAGTCTCGTTCTGAACATTGTCTGCCTCACGATATAGCTCGGAATCTTCTTCGGATACAGAGATATCATCCGCAGCCTCAATACCGGCATCCATCTGAGCATATTTTGCCTCTTTCTCCGCCATCTCCTTGCGCATGGCGTCGGAGTATTCCAGGTATTTTTTCTTGGCATCCTCCAATTCTCGGGCAAACTCAAAAGGCACGCCCTCTCTCTTCTCGATCTGCTCGAGTTCAGAACGGTTGTGTGCCGCACTGCGTTCTGCTGCATCTGCTCTCTCGGCAAAGTCTTTTCCCGTAATCACGTTCTCCACAATGTCATCAATGGCATTACGGAGCAGGGATTGATGTACGGGGACATCCGACAGCCCGAGTTCGGGGCAAGAGTAAACCATGCTTCGGTGTGTTTCCGTAAACAGTTGGCCTCCGACTCGTGACGTTTCGCTGGTAATCCTGGTCTGCACGACGAATGTGAAACCACCCAATGAGATGGAGAGCGAGCGGGTCTCGCCGGAGGCATCCTTTCCCTCCTTTGCCTGTTTGGCTGCATCCGTAATGCTCTTATTGTGGTCTTTGATGTAGTCGGACATCGCATCAACAGAGGGGAAGGTGTGGCTTCCGGCCTTGATCTCGGAGAAAGTTCCATTCGGGAATGCCTTTTTGACCTTATCCAAATAACCTCGTTGCTCTTTGGCCGTCTTTTCAGCTTGGGCGATGAGAGCCTTGAATTTCGGTTTGGCATTGTGGATATAGGTTTGGTCCGCTTCCCATTGCTTTTTGCGGCTCTCATACTTGCGCACATTCTTCTCGGCATTGTTTTTCAACATGGCATATTCGCTGCCGGAAAGTTGCGCCACGGTGTCGCCGAACACATCTTCTTCCTCCTCCAGCACGCGATTGGACATGCTGTTCATCATCAACTCCTTGCCATTCATAATGCTGTCGGCAATGGCTCCTTTCGTTTTCAGCCGCTGATAAGCAGTCACATCAAGACTGTCTTCCACGCCGAAACGAAGAATGCGCACGGGTATTCCCATGGACTTATGCCTGTTCCCTTGCCGCAGGATACGACCGTTTCGTTGCGTGTAGTCCATCGGCCGGTTCGGAGCATCGAGGTGAATAAGAGTATGCAGACGCTCCTGAATGTTTACGCCTGTTCCGAGGGTAAATGTCGATCCGAGGATTACACGTATCTCACCCTTGTTTACCTTGTCGAAGATTTCAAGTTTCTTCTTGACAGCCATGCCTGATCGCATTACCACTATCTGCCCGGCCGGGACGCCTGCCGCTATCAATTTGTCTCTGATGTCGTCATAGAGATTGAAGCCGCTTTGCTTGTTTTGATAGTTATCGGCAAATAGGGCAACAGTCCCCTTATAGCTTTCCGTCTCCTTCAGCGAACGCAAGGTCTGCCGTACAGCCTCGTTGGTCTTGCTGTTGGGATCGTCCTCCGCATCGTGTTGTACAAGCCGCGCATCAACGGCGGCAGCTTTGGCGATACCGTACATCGTGAGCGGTATGTGGCTGTTCTCTTTCTTCTTCTTACCGCTCATTTTCTCATATTCCTCGAGTTGCGCCTTGACATACTTCATGATGCTTCGCAGAGCCTTGGTCTGAGGCAGGTAGATGTCCTGCGCCCTTCCACCCTCTAATTCGGGTATTTTGTTGCTCACATCCTCTGCTTCTCTCGTCAGCACGGTATCGCATACTCCCGACCATATACGGACAAGTTCGGGCAGGTTGACATATCCCGCAAACCGGTTGTTTTCCTTAAACTTGCCGCTCGTGGTGAACTCCAGCATCTGTTGGATGTTTCCGAAGTTCCGCACAAAATCATCGAAGTAATAGATGCCATATTCCTTCATGGTGTCGGACGGCATAAGGTAACGCATGAACGTCCATATTTCGGCGGCGGTGTTGCTGATAGGCGTGCCGGTTGCAAATATGACATTCCGGCCGTTGTTTTTCTCCAACACGGCCTGTGTCTTCAGATAAACACCTTGCGACTTCTTGCTGTATGAGGGGTCCACACCTTTTACTCCTCGCTGCATGGCCGTGGCAAATCCGAGGTGCTTGTATTCGTGAGCCTCATCCACAAGCAGGGCGTCAATACCCATATCATCGAAGTTCTCCACGTCGTCAGTGCGACGGTCGAGCATTTCCCGGGCTCTCACCTCGGCGTTCTGTCGGTCAATGGCCTCTTTTTTCAGGTCTTTTGCGGTTCGCTTCCTGGATGCCTCCTCCGTAATTCCCGCAAGCTGCTCGCGCAACTGCTCGATCTCTCGCTTTGCCTGTCGGGTGATTGCATTGTTTCCCCTCGGGTCGGCACCTTTCATCTGTTCAAGAACGAGCATCTTCTCATCGATCCTGTCTTGTACAAATGCCATCTGCCGCTCTTCGCTGTCGGGAATAAACTCGAACGTCGATTGAGGGACGACGATCATGTCCCAATCGTTGTACCGTATCTTGGCATAGAAATTCTTTCTGCCTGCCTCACTTCGATCCGCCTCTTCAAGAGTCAGAATCTTGGCATTCGGATACAACTCCTTTGCACTTTCCACGAATTGACCTACAGTCGCATTCTGTACGACAATCATAGGCTTCCTGGCGGTTCCAAGCCTTCGCATCTCCATGGCTGTGGAAATGAGCGTGAATGTCTTGCCCGTTCCTACTTCATGGGCAAGCATCAGCGGCTGCATGGTTCCGCGGACAATGGCCCGGCCCTGATGCGGGCGCATCTTGAACACATGCGATGCTCCGCCGAAATACTCCGGCACAAATTCATCGGGGATGCTCATGGGCACATAGTTGTTGAACGTGTCATTGTAGACACGCTCGATCCGCGCCGACATTTCCGCGTCTTCCTGCATCTTCTGCCTTGCCCAGTCCCTGAAGTCTTGACGTATATCGTCAATTTTGGCCGCACAGGCCTGTGTTGCCTCTTTGTCTGTGACAGTTTCTGTCGTCCCGTCCCATCTGCGTTTTGTCTCCGATACGGTGATCGTTCTGTTCTGAATGGCTGCTTCAATGAGGGTATGCCCCATGATGGTTTTGTGCAACATCTGACTGACAATACCCATGGAGCGATTTTTCTCCTTGGCCAGGCCATAATCGGGCGCCGTCATGACCCACGTGCCACCGACGGAGGTGAAGCGCACGGGAATGTCGGTGCGATCCTGCACATATTCCTCATAGAGCTTCGGGTCGATCCACGACGAGCCAAGCGTGAAGTCTATCAGGTGGGCTGGGATGTCCATTGGCAATACCTCCTGCAGTGCCTTGATATTGCCGTCATAGAGGCCGTTCTCGTTGTTTTCCTGCGCCTGTCGGAGCTTCTCACGCACATTGCCGCTCAAATACTGATACGACAACTCCAGCTGCTTCGTCAAAGGGTCCTCAAATCCATAGCCGTTGTCGATGATGTCACGCCTTATTTCTTCCGCCGGTTCTCCGAGTTGCCCGGCAATGTAAGGGACATCAATGCGCCCGAATTTGAATACGCTTGCAATGATACCGTCCTTGACATTGGTTGGGGTAGGCTCCTTCTCCTTCTCGACAACTCTCTTGCTGAAGACGTCTGTCTTGCCGAAATGCCGTTCTTCCCGACCGGAAACGTCGGTGGTTTCATCGTACTTCTCAAGAGCAAACACGTTAGGGTAGTCCACGTCATTGCGGAGGAATGCAATGGCGGTATTCTTGTTGAAATGTCCGTATGTGGCTACAAAATCATCGTATGCTTGATTGAGCCGTTCAAGCAAAGGCCGCAGGCCACCGTCACCCTCGTTGTTGATCTGATAGTCGAGAAGATCGGCAAGAGCTTTCTTGATGGCCGCATAAGCATTGAAACACTCGACTTTCGTATGTCCCTTGACCTTGTTGCCGTTCACCTCGAGAGGATAATAGCCTCCGATGTTGGCAATGACGAGCTTACCGTCATTGACATACATTTCACCTATCTTCCTGCCGTCCGACGACTTGTCCTCTACAAAACGGCTGTCTACTGATCCGGTAACGGGCTGGTCCGCATCTTCTGTCCACTGCTTGCCGGAGAAACTGTTGACAAAATCCGTCAACATCTGCTCCTGGTTTTTGTCTCTTGTCGGGAAAAGTCCTTTGGATGTCGGTCTGAATGTGTCGCCTTCCTCGAAGCCGAAACGCATCACACCGGCCATATTCTCGGGGTGTTCGATGAAATAGCGGTTGTAATCCATGGCCAGTTGCCTGACAACCGGAACGTCCTGCCCCTTTATCTTGCGGGTCTCGCCGGTTTCGTATTGCACCGTGCGTTCACCCGTAACGGTGCTCACATCAATGGCGTATGGAGACTTCCGACCGTTCACCCTCTTTCTGATGACGATGATGTCTGACGTTACGGACGTACCTCCGAATGTTTGATTGTTCATTCGGAAGGCTCCGACAAAATCAGCGCCTCCGGCACCGACAACCCACTCCCGCAGTTTCCTGCTGTTGTCGAGTGTCCCGTTGGAGGTTATGAAGATTCCGATACCGCCCTCACGCAACTTGCGCACGTTCTTGGCGATACAGAAATCATGTATGTTTCGGAATTTTCTGGAAAGGTCTTTGTCGCCTGTCGTATCCTCCACATTCAGTCCCGTGACAAACGGTACGTTGGTGATGGCCAGGTCTACGCTGCCGTTCGGGATGCGGGTCTTCTCAAAGCCTTGTATGTCCACCTTCGCATCGGGGTACAACAACGAAAGGATCGTGCCCGATGTTTCGTCTATCTCTATGGCATGTATGTCGCTGCGTTCACTGATGTCGGCCGGCATCTGCTGGAGAATACTGCCGATGCCTGCTGAACCTTCAAGGATGTTGCCGCCCTCGAAGCCCATTTGCCGTGCAATGTCCCATAGGGTATCAATGATGTAGGTGGGAGTGTAATAGGCGCTGTTACCACTCATTGCAGCCTGCTGATAGGCCTGCTCGCCAATGAGTTCTCGCAGACGTTTGTTTTCGGGTGTCGGCTCATTCCAATGCTGAACGCCGTTCTGCGTATAGTTGGCGCTCTCGTTGAACACCTTGCCCAGGCCGCCCCAACCGCTGTACCTGCGCAGCACCTGCATCTGTTCGGGGGTTGCCTCCTCTCCGTTCTCGACGAGCTGCTTGGCCAGCTCAATAGCCTTGAAGTTGGCCGCAATTCTTGCATCTGCCGAGGTAGGGGCATGGCTTGCCCCTCGCTCGGAGTGATTGTTCCGGGTGTTTTTCGGCGCGGCTACGGCACCTGCATGTCGAGGTCGCACAGCCCGATCGACCTCCGTGCCTGCTCTCGCTCCTCCGGTGTCAGGTTCTCGACCTTCTTCCGATTGGCTTTCGCCACTCTCTCGAGCGCCTCCTGATAATCGCTCTTCGTGTCTACCACCGTCGGCTCGCAGCCCTTCGGAGCTGCCTGCATCATCTCTCTGTAATCCATTTCCCGAATCTTTTTTGGTTTCAGTATCTACGGGCGCATCATTATCGCTCGATTTGGTCACTCCATTGTCATCCAGGCCCGAAAACAGATCGGCAACAGAGACATCACCCGTTGACGAAGATACATCTTTTTTTCGGGATTTCCTCGTCGCTTTGGGAGTTTCTTCCGCTATGGAATTGCTGCGGGACGGAAGATCATATTCCGGTGCCACCAAAATAATCTCAGCCCGAATGGCATCAAGCAGGTCCGCATAAGTCTCATCGGGATTTACCCAGTTGTTCCTGCCGATATACCGACCGGCATATCCGCTTCCGGTAGGGTCCTCTATGCGGAAGAAGGAGTGTTCGACGAACAGGTTGTTTCTCTTTTCCGCTCCGCCGCGATAGTCCGGATCGAGACTTATGCAGATGTATAATTCTCTATTTTGGACCAAAGGCAAACGGATGGACACCTCTCCACCGGCAGGCGCGATGTTGGCATCTGCGTAGCTTCTGCGTTTTTTGCCTCTTCGGTCGACGATCGTATCCGGATCAATACCCAAATCCCGGATAAGCCGTTTGGCGAGAGAATTGGCGTCCTTGACGGCTTTCTTCTCGGCATTACGCATGTAGCCGTATGCCTCATTGAAATCCTTGTCATCGAACTCCGCCTCGTAATATCCGAGCAGGGCAAGCTGCTTGTTTACTTTCTCGACTTGAGTGTCTATGCCTGCGACTGTTTCGTTGATTTGTCGCTCATCTGTTGCAGTTTCGATGTCGCTTTGCGCTTGGCTTGCAAAAGTCTCTGCTTCGCCTGCAACAACTTCCGTATCTGCTGTTGTCTGTTCATCTCTTTTTCTTCTTTCCGTGTTGCGTACTGCTATGATTTCCTGTTTTGCCGCCGCGGCCTGTCGGCCTATCTTCTGTTCTGCGACGATCGCCTCGGCGGTAGCCATTGAATCGACAGCCTCCTTGTCAAAGTTGGCAACGTCGAATGTCCGCACGTCATCATAAGCGGTCATATCGCCCGCCATGCCGCTGTCGACAACCTCAGGGAGATCTCGTGCACCGTTGTAGAACGATTTGAGATAGGGACGCACCGCATCACCGAGGTCGGCAATCATCGCCTTCGCATATTCTGCGAACTTGCGGGCGCCCTTCTCGATATGGTATACGGCCATCTCGGTGCCTATTGCAAGCATTTCGGGGTCTATCCCCATATTGAGCTGTTCCAGCTTGGCCCGCATCCGTCTTTTCAGCTCCTCGTACCGTTCATCCGTGACAAGTTTATTCCCGCTCGGATTTTGTTTGTTTGACGGATTATCACTATCTTTGTCAGTAGATAAGGTGTTTTGCAGAGGAGCTGTGCCATTCTGCTTGCCTACGGGTTCTGGATCGATGTCAATACTACCGCCAGAAACACCTTTTTTCTTCTCATAAGCGGTAAGAAGCCCGATTGGCTGAATGTAAGTATTGGAAGTCTTAACTTCTCGCAAATCTGCAATGGAAACCGGTGCAGCGTCGTCAAGATGTTCTCCGGTCGGATCAAGCACAGCATCGGCAAATTTGCGGGCATCTGCTTCGTTGTCGAAGATAAATCCCCCCTTTCCGAACGAGGAATAATATCCGCCGAAGTCCTTGACACGCTTTTTCAACTCCATGAAACGCTCCCGGGGCATCTGCTCGGTAAACTTCACTGCATGAATGTACGTGCCGTTCTTTTTGTGGAAACGACGCTCTACGGTATAACCGTCTGCCGGCTGCTGTCCGGCGTCTTTCTGCTGTTGCGGATGCGCTGTCGCAACCGCTTCTTTTTGAATGCCCTTATACTCCGAAAACGGTTTGGTCTTGCGATGGCTGCTGTCGATCCACTTCTCAAAGTCTTCCATGTTCACCGACGTGCATACAATCTTGCGACTGTCGGCCCATCCGGCTTCATAATTGGAAAGATATGCACGCTGTGCGTCGGCTTCATCGTTGAACCCAAGCATCACCTTATGCTCGTCAAACGTACCGTCCTCATTGTATTGATCGATGACAAACACCCGACGACCGTCCCAGCCGTCAATATCATCAGCCAGGAAAACATCTATGTGGTCCCCGTCCACGCCCTTCGTACCACGAATATAGCCGTAGGTGTTTTGCATGGCGGTTTCCCACCTGTTCCCGTTGGCATCAATACCGCTGCGGATCGAACCCTTCGGATTCTCGATCGTGACATTAAAGGTCCCTACTTGTACGTGTCCTTTCTTGTAGTTGCCTGCCTCTTTTTGCTTGTCAGTAGGGTGGGTGTCTACCTCCGTTTCAGCTGCCCGCACCTGCTCGCCGATAGTCGGAGCTTGTTTTTCGACTCCGCCGAGCGCGACGACAACCTCTCTCAAGGGCTTTTTGAAACGGATAATAGGGTCAATGAAGTAAACTGTACCATCTTCTCCCAAAAGGACATTATCGCCCTCTACATCGGTCACAGACACAAACTCATTACCGAAAGAGTAGTTATCTTCCGGGAATAAACCTTTTGCGGCAAGCGCTTCAGCAATCTGTTCCTTGGAGGGTTGCTGGTAGTCTTTGATGAATTTCTGCGAGAGAATGATGCGAACATCCCCCATTTCCTCGCTGATACCCACAAATGTATATGCGGTTTCGGGGAACAGAAGGTTGTGCACAAGGTGTTCAAAGGCGGCATCTTCGGGTTGGACTCCACTTTTAAGAGCGGCCTTTGCATATGGGTTTTTAACCTTTAATACAAGACCTTTGGCTCGATCAATATAAACAGCACTCTCTCCTGTATGCTTTGAAACTTTACCCGTCCATCTTCGGGTAGTTTCTATGGGTACATACAGATTGTGCTGTCTGGCAATGCTTACCAGCCTTTCGGATTCCGCTTCGCGTCGATCTCTCTCGCTGTACTCTGAATGTTCCCATCGTGAAGCGGCCAGCCCTTCTTCAAACACTCGTATATCGCCTCGGTTGCCAAGCTGTGCCATCGCTCCGGCTGCGTTTTCAACCATTCCGCCGCCGTCTCCCGACCGTCCTCCATCAGGATTTTGTTCAAATCCCGCTCGTCGGGATTCGGATTGATGTAGGGATGCGCCGCCTGTTCCGCTTTCTGCCTCAAGGCTTCCTGTACGGTCGGCTGACCCGCCTCCGTTCTGAACTCGTCTTCCTGGCGCAAGAGTTCCTGTGCCTCCTTGTCGCCCTCTTTGGCTTGCTGTACTATCGCCAGCCAATACATTACTTCGAGGTTGTCCATTATAGTCGATGTTTAATACTTCTTTGATTGCCTGCACGAGTGTCCTTGGCGTGTTGTCCGGCTGCTCGAACAGATTTTCTTCCTGCGTGCCCTGAATAAGATCATACAGACGGTTAAATGTGTTCTGAATAACACCTTGGCTCTCGCCTTTGTACATCGTGGCCAGATGCAGTGCGAAGTTACTGAATTTCTCGGCAGGCAGGAAACTTTCACCGGTAACATCATCCATTACATATTGTTTTTTCCAGCCTTCAACAGCCATTCGTGCCTCCTTCCAATTCCCGGCCGCAGCAAATGCCGCATCTTGCGACATCGCGTTGTAAGCTCTGATCGAGTTCTGTATCTCATCCAGCATTCGTTCCGTATTCGGGCTTTCATAATCCCTGAATGCTGTTGCAAGGATGGCACGTTGTGCCTTCGACGGCATGGTGTTGAACATCTCTTCCAGCCGGGTATTGCCGCCCTTGAATATGCTCTGGTACATGATGCCCTTCAAATCGTTCTTGGCTTCGGCAGTAATTGCGCCTTTGCTGTCAAACGCACTCTTGTACTGTGTAGGAGTAATGTAGCCGCGCTGATGCATCCAACGCAGAGTCTCTGCTCCGTTTGCATCCACCAAGCCGGCAAAAGAAGTCTCATCGTCCACGGAACGGAGCAGCAGGTTGGCGAACGAGCGCATTTCCGCACCCATTTTCCTGACGGCGTTCTTGGGCTTGATCCGCTCGATACCACCGCTTTCAATGTCTTGTGCTACGAACTGTCCAAGCGTAATTGCATCCGCATCTTCCACATCGAGCATATTCACCAGCACGGGACGCTCCATTGCGTCGATCTCCTCGGCTTTCAATCCATACTCGTCGGCATGCTCTTTAATGTACTGCTTGTATTGTTCTGCCTGCTCCGGATGGCTATTCCACATCTGACGCAGGGCGGAACTGCGGTTGTTGCCTTGTATCACTTCTCCGCGCACATTCACTGTCGGCGCACCCGTATAGGCAGTTACGGACGACGTGATTTCTTCGGGTCTGATATTTCTTGCTATTTCGTCGGCAGAGAGTACGCTTGCAGCGTCGTTTCGCTCTTTGGGTTGAGCCTCGTCTATGAAGTGCATCGGGTTGCGGATACCTCTCAAATGACTTGGCTGCAGCTGGTCAACTTCAATGACTGCAACACGACCACCCGGGATGATGTTGTTGCTGAATTTCACTTCTACCGTCCTGCCACGCAGAGCCGGTACCGGCTCTTGTCGGTCAACCTTATAGCCGTTTACCCGGCGATAGCCTCGCGCCCGTGCGTCTTGCGGGGTGTCGTCCACGATGTCGGGAACACCATTGAGCGCTTCACGTCTGATGCGCTCCTCTTCCTCACGCTCCGCCTGGAGCTTTTCATCTTCAACCTTCTTGAGCGCGGCAGCTTCCTCGGCCTGTCGTCTGCGCTGTGCTTCCTCCTCTGCCTTTCTGCGACTGGCTGTAGTGGAGATACGCTCCCATATCTCTACCTGCTGTTTTGCCTGCTCTATGGCCGCCTTTCTTTCCCTCTCCGCCGCAATCTTTTCAGCAACGGATATACCGCCTTTCGGCTTCGTTTTCTCGATCTTTTTTAACTCGGACTTCTTGTCGGCAAGCATGGATTCGGCGACATTCTGCGCCATAGCCTCGTCGCCCTCCGTCTTCTCGACAATGGCATCCCATGCCGTGTCGCTGTCCACCTGTTCATAGAGCGGCTCTCCCTGCTCATCTTTCGGTATGCGATCAAGGACCGATGACGGGATGTCCGGCTGTTCTTCCATAGCAAGTTCGGCTCTTTCGCTTGCCTGTTGCTGGAGGTGCTGCTGCAGACGAGACATATTCGTGGCATCCACCATTTGCTGGATCTGCTCCTTGGCCATATTAACGGGCGTCTGGTCATCGTCGATTGTAACCTGAACGCTTCCATCACCATTGTCAGCAATCATGTATGCCGTATGCTCAATGCCTTGGTCATCCGTAAGGATATATCCATATCCCGGATGGAACGGCACGACGCCATCGATCTTGTCGGCAGCCTGCTGCGCCTGTTCCTCTTCGATCTGAACCTGCAATGCCTGCATTTCCCTGGCCGGGTCTTCCGGCATCCCGACGTGACTGAATGCCGAGGGCGCGGCAAACTCCAGCTTCCCGGTCTCCGCATCCCGGATCACCACACTCTCATCCGAAGCATCACGATCTATCATGGTGCCGTCGGCCGTCATGGAGACAGTTCCCGACACGATGTACACCCTGCGATCGTCGACGTTCAGTGTCGCCGGATGCACCATGCCGTCTTCCGAATTGACATGGCTGTCGATCAATGCCCGGCCAGCATCGACACGTCCGTCAATGTCGTCCTGAATACGCTGCATCATGCCGTCATAAGTAGCCCGGGCATTCACATAGTCCATGAGATGTTGCGCACCTTCTTCGTCTCCCAGTTCGCGCATCTGTCTGATCCTGGCAAGAGGATCATCGCCGACGAACTGGTCCGTCTCCTGCGAATCGGTAAGTCCGAAGTACCGCGCGACCTCCTCCCTTCGATAATCGAGCATGTTCCGAGCATCATTCATCTCCTGCGGCGTTTCAAGCGAATAGCCGTTGTCGAATGAAAGTTCGGAATCAATCTGTTCCGGATCGGAGTTTTCGTCGGTGCGTCGCTTGGATTCGCCCATCAACATGCCGTCATGGAACATTTTGGCTTTTGCATACTCGAGAACGGCGGCCTTCTGCTTCTCTGTCAGGTCCGGATCGGTTACTACCTGCACGAGCGCCTGTTCCATACCTTCATCGGACTCCATGGCGCTGCGGAGATCATTCCACTTTTCGGGATCATCGAAAACTGCGGCAGCACGATGGTCCGCACGTTTCATGCTACGCCGGGCCCGGTATTTGGGCGTTCGATATCCGACCGTCTTCACAGAACTGAAGAACCCGCCCATGAGCGAGACGCCGAGGAATGTATCAATGTTGTTGTTGAGATTGAACACACCGGTATCTTCGTCCGTATCGAGCGTCTGATCGCCGACGACAAGGGCATTCATGATACCTCCGGCAACCTCTTCGGCATATTCACCGAATAAACCGTTCCACTGTGCATTACGCTCGAAGTCGGATATAAGGCGACCGACATCGGACATGGAGACGTCATCGACAAACTGCATGACCTTTCCGAGACCTATCTTTCCCATTCCGGAGCGGACTTGTTTGCCGACTGCGCCAAGCACAGGCGCAAAATATGCGCCGACCATCTCGGAATAGTTCTCAATGGTCGTCGATGCGAATGCCTTGGCAATGGCTGCTCCGAGCGTATCTCCTTCGGCGTGTCCGTCGAATACGGCGTTCAGATTTTCGTCTGTGTCAAAATAGATCTGCCCGTTCATCCGGTTGGCAGCATCCGCAACGGTGCGAACCGAGCCGGTCGTCGAAGTCATGGCGGCAGCTCCGGCTATATCTCCGGCTACGCGGGCGGCCATACGGGCGGCTGCATATTTTTTTGCATTCTGCTTGAGAGCCTTTTTACCGAAGCGTTTGAGGGCATATCTCGACAGTTTGCTGACTGCCGTCTTGCCGGTCGTGGACAACGGGTTCAGCGCGAATTCAAGCATGAACGGGATACTGTTGGCTGTAACAGCACCGGCATTGTACCCCCGGCTGACAGAAGAGCCAAAGTAGGCGACAGTCGCCAGCTCTACGGCTTTGGCATCGAGCATCGCCTGCTGGCTCGGAGTGAGAGCTTCGCCATTGTCGAACGCGGTCAATGCTTCGTTCAAGGCAAGTTCATCTGAGGCATCACGCAGCCCCATGTCCCAAGTCCTGGCATCGAACAGTTTGTCTCCTAACCCGCGCGCCACTCCTTTGCCAAAGCGAGTGAGGGCCCATTCGTGATACCGGTTATCACGTTGCGCGGCATCTGCCTCGTCGATCATACGTTGCGCATCGAGCAATGCGTTTCGGGCGGCCGAAAGGTTCCGATATTCACTGTCCGTATCACGACCGTTCCGGGAGATTGTATTGCGGGTCATGCCGGCACCTGGACCTGTGGGCATTTGGGCCCACCAATATTTTTGCTCGGTCTCACGCGCTTCGGCATCGAGTTCCCGGCCTCGTCGATCCATCTCCTTGTCGATAAATGCTGTCAGATCGGTGACCTGAAGCCGGGTTGCATCTTGCATGCTTTTTACCTGCGCTCGCCCCGTCTGCTTGCTTGAGGTTTCAGGATCATCCGGCGGAACAGAGTAGGGTGCATACGGAAAACGCAACTCTTCGGTTGCATCCTTCGCCGGTTGCAGCGGAGCACGCCACACCTCCGTCTTTTGCGGCTGTGCAGCTCCCTCCGAATCTCGGAAATTCCAATCGCTGTTTCGTGCCACTTGCCGCGCCTGTTCCTTGCCGCCCTCCAACATCTGCGCTGTCTGCTCGGCAAAGACGGCCTTTTTTTTCTGTTGCGGCGCCGAAGCATCCACATCCGATTTGACAGATTCCTGCGGCTTTTCCGACAGGAATGTTTTGTAATCGGACAACTTGACGCGATATTTCTTTCCGTCGCGCTCCATTACGGACGTGGCATCCGGAAATTCATTGATGAATTGATCCATGTGCTCATCACGCACATTGTATTTCTTCCCTTCGTACTCGAATATCGGCATGGTTCAGTTATTTCCCGGGTACATAATCAATTATTTCCTCCTCTTCTTCGGGGTTGTAGTCGATGACCTCCTCTTCGGAAACATCACTTGTCATCGTCGCCGGATCAATCGTTGACAGGAACAGCATGCGTTGCCTTGCCCGTGGAGACTTCGTCCAGTTCTGTTTTACAAAGTCTTCCTTTTCTCGTTCTGTGCGATGACGAGGTACATACGGATTATTATCTGGATCGGCTTCGTGTGCCTTTCGCATGTCATCGACAAGTTCATCGTATACCAGTTGCATGGAACCCTTCCACACGTTCTCATAGATGCTGACCTGGTTCCCGTTATCGTAGGCGAAGCCGAGTTGTCTGCCTCGGACAGCGCGGGCGGAAGATGCTTTTGCAGCCTTCTCTCGTGTCTCTGCAGCCAGTTTCGCCCGTTCGTTCAGGCCTGCCTGCTGGACATTGAATCTTCTTTTGGCTTCTTCGGCTGCTTTTGCCTCTGCTTTCAATTTATCTTCCCGATATTTCTCTTCCGCCTGTTGCTGTTTCTCCTTGAAGGCCTGCTCTGCCTTGTAACGTCGATCCGATTCAGCATCACGGCTCAACATCCGCCGCCAGTTTCGCGAATCGCGTTCGTTCTCCTCGTCCGCCTTCTTTGCGCGCATATAGCCTTCCGTCCACTCGCTTTTTCGTTTTGTCCGCTCTGCATCGATCATGTCCCAGCGCCGTCGGGCCTGGCCCGACAGACTGGCCCGGGGATCGTAGGAGCTCGGAGCCCCTTTTGACGTGAAGTAGAGGTTGGCCATGGCCGAAATTCCATCACCGATTGCCGAAAAGATCGCTTCGCGTTTTCGCCGACGTCGCTCCTTCTCCAGCTCCTCGGGCGATGGTTCTTTATATGGGTTGTGGGCCGTGTAAAAGCGAGTAAAAAAGCCCTCTCCATCGGATGCACCGGCCTGGTCTTTGGGCTGTGTGGCCACAGTTGACGCAGTCTCTGTGGACTTCGGCATCCTGATACCCCCAACCGCAGGCGGTTTAATCCCGATTGGGGCCTTCTTGATCTCCGAACCGGAGGTGGCAGAAGACGCGGTAGTGTCATCCTTCGATTCGGCTCGTGTCGCAGCCAATATCTCGTCCTTTGTTGCCATAGTCTACAACGTGTTCAGTTCATCCTGATGTCCGTAACAGCAGGTAGCGCAATACCGATTGGCTCCTGTTTCTTGATCTCCGAATCGGAGGGAGTTGCGTCCAATTCTTTCAATCCTGTAATATCGCTTGCTGCTGATGCTGCTCCGGCAACTGCATCACTGACATTCTTGGCCTTTTGCATTTCGACCTCCGCGAGTTGCTGGTTCAGGGAATCCTTCCGCTGTTGGTACTGCTGCTCGATTGCATCCTTGCGCTGTCCGGCAGCCGCAGAAATCTGGCTCATTGTGTCGGACAGGGCCGCATTGTTGGCTTGCTTGGCCGCAGCCACACTTTCGTTGGTACCACCCATTACGGCCTGCGTCCCGGCCGCCTGGCGATTCCGATTCCGAATACTCTCTTCGGTCATGGTGATAAGGCGCTGTGCATCCGCGCGCTGCGTCGCATCTTCATTATATCTGCGATCATACCATTCCTGATTCTCCTTCATCTGATTACGAAGGTTCTCTTGGACGTTCTTCGCTGCCTTGGCTTGCTTGATGCCGCCGAAAATCGCACTGCCAATCTTCATGGCGCCACCTACGATACTTCCTATCATGGTTCAAAACTTAAAATTCTCCTGCCAATTTAAGGTATTATCTTCGGCCGGGGATTTTATGTATTTACTGATGAAAGGCAGAAAAACAGGAGGACGCACGGCCGGAACACCGAACAAAGTGACGGCTTTGAATAAGGCCATCATATCGAATCTATTGGAGGAGTATCAGGCAAGCGGATTAATGACACAAGACTGGTTGCTTCTTGAGCCCAAGGACCGTTTGACAATCGCAGAAAAGTTGCTGCAGTACGTCGTGCCGAAGATTCAAAGTGTCGCCGTGGATATATCCGACAATCCCGAAGGCCACAGAACAATAGAAGACCGGTTGATCGAGCTATCAAAAAAGGAGTAGCATATCCATGTTCTGCAGCCTTCTATTTTTGACAACCTATCATTGAATATTTCTCCAAAAAAAGGTGCTAAACACACCATTTTTTCAGCAAATAAAATATCTTTGCAGTAATGTTAGGACTTGCTCGACGGTTCTTTAGTTTTATCGTCCGTTGTTGTCAAATAGTTGTCAAAAATAATGCGCACCATATCTATATAGCGCGCATTTTCAATAATATATAACAACTTTACGTGCAGCTTCCCAAGCTGAGGGTCACGGGTTCGAATCCCGCTTTCCGCTCACTAAAAGAGGAGAGGCCACAAGGCTTCTCCTCTTGTCATATTCCACAGATACACGGGGATTCGCTGCCCGTGACCCTCACCGCCCCTTCCAGGGGCCGGGGGTGTCGACAAAATCAATCGCTCGGGCGCAGCACGAGTGCGAGTCCCGCTTTCCGCTCACAGAAAAGGAGAGACCGCGAGGTTTCTCCTCTTGCCATATTCACAGATACACGGGGATTCGCTGCCCGTGACCCTCACCATCTCTTCAGGAGGGGACGTGGGAGCGGTTTCCCTGCCGGGTGAAAGGAGCGGAAAGCGCAGTCCGGAAGCCGCATTCGTCAACCGTAGAGAACAAGAGGAGATGCCCTTTGGGGCATCTCCTCTTGTCTTGTTTTGGTCTCTCCGATCCGGATCGGATCATGTCGGGCCTGTCAGATCGGGCAGGGCAGGGGCGGTCGGATCGGCTGACCGGTCAGATCGGGCAGGGCAGGGGTGGTCGGATCGGCGGGCCGGTCAGATCAGGCAGGGCGTGCATCAGTCGAGCTCCACGAGTTCGTACCGCTGGCTTCCCATGCCGAGCTGCTCGGCATAGTCGAGTGTGTGCATGCCGTGGCGCGAGTCGATCCGTTCGATCAGGTGAATCTTGCCGTGGTCGTCCGATGCGCGGACCAGGTCCGTGCAGGCCCGGTCGAGCGCCACGGGATCGAGCGACGCCAGGATGCCGATGTCGCCCATCTGCGGATCGGCGGGCGAAGAGTCGCAGTCGCAGTCGACCGAGAGGTTGTTGGCCACGCTGATATAGAGGATACGATCCCCGCAATGATCCGCCACGGCCTTCGCTGCCTCGGCCATCGACTCGAGGAAATCGTCCTGCTCGGGCAGCGACCCCCAGACCTTGCCCGCATCGGTCGTCTTGCCGGCCGAATGGATCCAGGCCTTGCCGCGCGACGAGGCGATACCGATCGACATGTTCTTGATGGCACCGCCGAAGCCGCCCATGGCGTGCCCCTTGAAGTGCGAGAGGATGATCGTGAAGTCGTAGTCGAGGAAGCAGCGTCCCACGATGTCGCGGTCGAGATGTTTGCCGCCCGTAACCGGCAACTCCGCCTCGCCCTCGGCATCCATGATGACCACCGGAGCGATGGCCGTGAATCCGTGGTCGGCAGCCGCCTTGAGGTGGCTCTCCGTATCGGCACGGCCGCCGCCGTAGGCCGTGTTGCACTCCACGATCGTACCGTTCACCTTCCGCACCAGGTCGCGGATGAGGGCGGGCTGCAGGAAGTTGTGACCGCCGGGTTCGCCGGTCGAGAGTTTGACGGCCACATCACCCGTGGCCGGGCGGCCGAGCGCCTCGTAGATCTTCACGAGATTTTCGGGCGTGATCCGCTTGAAGAAATAGACCTTCGGAAGCGTTGTTTCGGTCGGGGCGGTCGGGGCATCCGGAGCGGAGGCCGCCGTCTTCTGCCGGCTCTGTCCGTTCGCACAGCCGGATGCTGCAAGCAGCGAAGTCAGGAGCATGGTCATGATCTGTTTTTTCATGGGTTGCTATCGGTTAAAGAATTTCAGAAATGGACATCGAAGCCGGCCATGACCGTTGTGCGCGGCATGGGATAACCGGCATTTATTTCGTAGCGCTGGGCCAGCAGGTTCTCACCGCGGGCCCAGATGCCGAGCCAGCGGGCCGCACGGAACGAAGCCTGCATGTTCCACAGCACGAACTCCTGCGTGGTGACGGGATCGGTCTGCGTATAGAGCCCGGCGATGTACTGCACGCCGGAGGTCAGGTGCCAGCGTCCGCACCGGAAGTCGGCACCCGCATGGAACTTGTGTTCGGGAGCCGCCACGACGGGGTGCTCCATGTGCAGGTAGCTGTAATTGGCATCCACCGTCCAGCGCTCGTCGATGCGCCAGGCAGCCTCGATCTCCGCACCGGCATTTTCGATCCGGCCCGAATTGAGGTTGAGCATGCCGCTGCCCGAGGGGTTCGGGAGCGTCAGGATGAGGTTCTTGCCGTCGATGTAGAAGAGGTTGACGCCGTAGGTCAGCCGTCCGTCGGCCAGCTGCTGCGAGAGGGCCAGCTCGTAGTTCCACATCGACTCGGGCTTGAGATCGGGATTCTGCGGCGGGAACATGTACATCTCGCGCAGGATCGGATAGCGGAAGCCCTTCGATGCGGAGAGCTTCACTTCGACGGCCCGGGGCAGGTGGAAGGCGATGCCCGCCTGCGGCACCCACTCCGTACCCACGCGCGAGTGGTGGTCGACCCGCAGCCCGGCATTTACCGTGATCCGCGCGCCGAAGTGCTGGCGCAGGTCGACATATCCGGCCACCTCGTTCTCGTGTTTGTTCACGAGCGATGAGGAGCTGCCCGCCTGTTCGCCGCTCACATACACGTTCCGCGCCCGGCCGCCGTAGCGGAACCAGTCGGCGCCCAAGGTGATGCGGCTGCCCCTGAACAGTTGCAGACTCTGGTAGAGCGACACACCCGTCATGTCGTCATACGAGCGGAAGCGGGTCTCCTGCGGCCCCTCACCGGCCGAGGGGGTGTAGCCGTCGTTGATCCAGTGGTCGCCCCAGTTGTAGAAGAAGCTCAAGGCCCCGGAGCTTCGCTCGTGGCTGTTTTCGAGGGCGAAGGAGGTCATGCCGCGCGTGATGCGCTGATCGCCGTCGAGCAGCGGCGCCTGCACCGGCCCGGGGTAGGAGGCGTTGAAATGCGTCACGTTCACGTCGCCGCGCACGCTCCAGTGCGTCGCCACTTCGTAGCCCAGCTGCGCATAGCCGCCGTACTGTTCAAAGCCCATGTCGACGCGGTGTCCGTCCGTGCGGTTGTACGACCCCGACACGACACTGGAGAAGCGGCCCTTGCGGATGCGGTTGGTCAGCTCCGTTTCGAGCGTGTTGTAGGAGCCGTAGCCGACGCTCGCATGCGTATCCACGCCCTCTTCGTACAGCTTGCGGGTGACGATGTTCACCACGCCGCCCATGGCATTCGAGCCGTAGAGCACCGATGCCGGGCCGCGCAGCACCTCCACCCGTTCGGCCAGGAACGACTGGTAGGCATCCGAGATCGGATGGCCGAAGATGCCGGCATACTGAGGATGGCCGTCGATGAGCACCATCAGCCGGCCCGAGCTGCCGCTCAATCCGCGCAGCGAGATGCTGCCGGCCGCACCGCCCGAGACGCCGTAGCCCATCACGCCGCGCGAGGTGACAAACAGGCCGGGCACCTGCTCGGCCAGCAGCGGGAGCAGCGAAGGCTGCCGCGCCGCCTCGATGCGCGCGCGGTCCACGACCGAGACGGTTTGCGAAAGGTGGCGCACGTCGGTCGCCAGACGGGTGCCCGTCACCACGACTTCGCCGATTTCATAGTTGCGTTCCGCGTGCAGCGAGTCGCGCGCGGGGGTCTGTGCGACAGCCGTACCGGCAACAGCCGCCGCAAGAAACAGGGTTGCAAGGGTTCTCTTCATCTGCAAGGGTTTTGAAACTGCATACTGCGCTCTGCCGGGCGGAATCCGGCACGGCCGGCACACCCGCCCGACGCGGAGCCTCCTATTTGCCGAGCCCGGCCAGCCAGCCGACCACCTCGGGATCATAGTGCGAGAAGAAGAGGCTCTCGCCGCGGTCGAGCGCCGCAATGTCCTCCATCTCGGCGTCGGTGAGGCTGAAGTCGAACACGTCGAAGTTCTCCTCCATGCGCTGCCTGTGCACCGATTTGGGAATCACCACCACGCCGCGCTGCAGCAGGTAGCGCAGCGCCGTCTGGGCCACCGACTTGCCGTGCGCACGGCCGACGGCTTCGAGCACCGGGTTCGTGAAAAAGCCGTTGCGACCCTCGGCAAAGGGGGCCCACGACATGATCTGCGTGCCGTAGCGCCTCATGACCTCCCGTGCCCGGACCTGCTGGTTGAAGACATGCGTCTCCACCTGGTTGACCATCGGCCGGATTTCGTTGAACTCGGCCAGATCGACCAGCCGGTCGGGATAGAAGTTGCTCACGCCGATGGCTCGGGCCTTGCCGGCGCGGTAGGCCTCCTCCATGGCCCGGTAGGTGCCATAGTAGTCGTTGAACGGCTGATGGATGAGCAGCAGATCGACGTAATCGGTCTGCAGGCGGCGCAGCGACTCGTCGATCGAGGCTTTCGCCCGTTCGTACCCGGCGTTGGAGATCCATACCTTGGTGACCAGGAAAAGCTCCCCGCGCGACAATCCGCTCCTCTTCACGGCGTTGCCGACGCCTTGCTCGTTGCCGTAGGCCTGCGCCGTGTCCACCATGCGGTAACCGACCGAAAGGGCGTCGGCCACGCATCGTTCGCATTCGGCCGGGTCCACCTGATAGACACCGTATCCCAGCATCGGCATCTCGACACCGTTGCTCAACGTGACGGTTTGTTTCGTTTCCATATCGTGATTCTGTTTTTTCGGTTGCAAAAATAGTGAATCCGCGCCAAACGGAGCCCCTCTTCGCTCCGGATTCACTTTTCGTCGAGGGGATCGTTCTGCGCTCCGGAGCCTGTCTCTATTGCGCGGTGCCGGCCGAGAGCGTGACGGTCACCGTGCCCTTGCCGCCAAGCAGTTCGAGCATCTCTTCGCGCGTCGAAACCCCGTCGACGTGTCCCAGCCGGGTGAAGCTCCAGGTGTTCACGTCGTAATAGATCGTCAGCATGTTGCCCTGATAGAGGATCAGATCGCCCGGCGTGGTCGTGATCCGGACATCGTTGCGCGGCAGGGAGAAACCCAGCGGACCAACCTTCTCCATGTCGCCGTAGTCCTCCATGAGAACCTGAAGGTCCCCCTGTGCGAGGTGTTCGGCCAGTGCCCGGGCCGACGAATTGTCTTCAAGTGTTGCGGTGAACGAACGGCCGTTCACCGTCAGACGGATCGTGTTGCTTTGCATATCATCATTGTCGTTATGGTCGTTCTGTGTCAGATCCAGCGAACCGAGCCACTCCCGCACGCTGTTTTCCATCTGCGGAAGGTCCGCCGAGGTGAGCAGCAGCGTCGGTTCCAGCACTTCGGAATCGGGGCAGAGCGCCCGTGCCTCGGCGACCGACGCCGCCATGCCGCTGCTGCCGCTGGTGGCGAAGAGCGCCACGCGCTTCCCGGACAGTTTCGCGGCGTGTTCATGCAGGAAGGACTGCATGGGCGTAGCCATGGAGCCGTACCAGATGGGGTAGCCCACGATCAGAAGATCGTAGTCGTCGAACCGCTCCACGACGGTCGACACCAGCGGATAGTTGCCCCGGTCGATCTCCGCCAGCTCCTGTTGTGCCCGTGCCAGCATCGCGTCGTAATCCTCCTCGTAGGGCTCGGCCGGCACCACCTCCAGCACCTCGCCGCCCGTCTGATCCGCAATCTCCCGGGCCACGCGCTGCGTATTGCCCGAGCGCGAGCAGTAGAGAATCAGCGTCCGCGGCTCTTCGCCGGGCTGCGGCACATCGGGATCTCCACCGCCGTTTCCCGGCTCCTCCTGTCCTTCCGATCCGCCGGGCAGCACCGGACGGCTGTCGGCAGGCGCGCACGCCGACAACAGGGCATGCAGCAAAAGCAGTACGGCGACCAGCGCCGATCGTTTCATGATCTTTTCCATCGTCCTTCCGTTTATTCGGTTTGTCGATACAAAGATAGGAACAACGCCCCGACACGCACCTATACGGATCTTCGGGATAATTACCACAATTACGGATTTTCAGGCCGCCCATCCGCCAAGTCTTCAGCAATTTCTCCGGTCCGTCCCGCGCGCCGAAGAGGCCTTGACAACGCTTTATTAGGATATTCACCCGTTTCTTTCTATTTTTGCGCGCAAAAACCGTTCGGAATGGAAATACGTCTGAAAGCGGGAGCCGGATTCCCGAACCGGCTGCTCTATACGCTGGCCGTCATCGCCGGGGTCTCGGTCGCCAACCTCTACTACAACCAGCCGCTGCTCGACATGATCCGGCAGGAGATGGGCACCACGACCCTGGCCGCCAACCACATCGCCCTCTTCTCGCAGTGCGGATACGCCCTCGGGCTGCTCTTCCTCATTCCGCTCGCCGACCTGCGCAGCCGCCGGCGGATCCTGCTCGTCGACTTCACGCTGCTGATCCTCGCCCTGCTGGCCACGGCGACGGCGCCCGACATCGGCGTCCTGCACGTCAGTTCGTTCATTATCGGCGTCTGCTCGGTCGTGCCGCAGTTCTTCATCCCCTTCGCCGCGCAGTACTCGCGGCCCGAGGAGAAGAACCGCAACGTGGGCATCATCCTCTCGGGACTGCTCACAGGCATCCTCGCCTCGCGTGTCGTCAGCGGCGCCGTCGGCGAGTGGCTCGGCTGGCGCGAGATGTACTGCATCGCCACGGGCATGATGCTCGTCTGCGCCGTGCTCGTCTTCCGCATCCTGCCCGACGAGAAGCCCAACTTCACGGGCAGCTACGCCGCGCTCATGCGCTCGCTCTTCACGCTGCTGAAGCAGTACCCGCTGCTGCGGCTGCACTCCGTGCGTGCCGCGCTCGCCTTCGGTTCGTTCATGGGTTTCTGGGCCACGCTCGCCTTCAAGATGGCGCAGGAGCCCTTCCACGCCGGCAGCGACGTGGTGGGAATGCTCGGACTGTGCGGCATCGCCGGGGCCGTCACGGCCTCCTTCATCGGCAAGTACATCGCCCGGCTGGGCGTCTACCGCTTCAACTGCTTCGGGGCGCTGCTGCAGCTGGCCGCCTGGGGGCTCTTCGCCGCGGGCGGCGACCACTACGGGCCGATCATCGGGGGTATCCTGCTCGTCGACATCGGCATGCAGTGCATCCAGCTGAGCAACCAGGCGCCGCTGTTCGAGCTCTGCCCGTCAGCCGCCAACCGGATCAACACGATCTTCATGAGCTGCTACTTCATCGGCGGGTCGCTCGGCACGCTGCTCTCGGGCACGGCCTGGGTGCTCTTCGGCTGGTCGGGCGTCGTGGGGACCGGAGCCCTGCTCACCGCCCTGTCGCTCATCATCACGCTCGTCGCCAAACGGTAGGGTAGTCCGCCATCGCACTCCGCAACACACCCTGCCGGCCGCTGCACCGCATATCCGCTCCGCCACAAACCCGGGCGGCCGCTGCACCGCATATCCGCCTCGCCTCACAAGCGGGCATGCTCACCGCAGCACAACACAACGGGCCACGCACCCGCCCCGCGTCACAGCACGCATTCACGCCGCCGCACAACACAACCGGCCGGCCGCAGTCCAAAGCTGCGACCGGCCGGATTCCTGTAAAGGCGGCAACCCTATTGCAATTTGCCGTACTCCTCGTCCGTGACGGGTTCGAGCCACTCGTTCGACGTCTTCTCGCCCGGCACCTCGAAGGCCAGATGGGCGAACCAGCTGTCGGCCGCGGCGCCGTGCCAGTGCTTCACGCCGGCCGGGATGTGGATCACCGTGCCCGGGAGAATCTCCACGGCAGCCTTGCCCTCCTCCTGATACCAGCCGCGTCCGGCCACGCCGATGAGCATCTGCCCGCCGCCCTTTTCGGCGTGGTGGATGTGCCAGTTGTTGCGACAGCCCGGCTCGAAGGTGACGTTCGAGACGGCGACCTGTTCGCGGGAGACGGGAGCCAGGTAGCTGTTACCGGTGAAATACTGCGCGTAGGCCGTGTTGGGCTCGCCGACGGGGAAGATCATCTGCCGCTGGAAGGCCGCCCGGGCATCCTCACCGGTCGTATCCGCGGCCCAGACCTCCTTGGCCAGCCGGAATGCCGCCCACGCCTTGGGCCACCCGGCGTAGAAGCCGATGTGGGTAATGATCTCGGCAATCTCGGTGCGGGTGATGCCGTTCTGCCGGGCCGTCTGCAGGTGGTAGGTCAGCGACGAATCGGTGATTCCCTGACTGATGAGCGACGTGATCGTCACCAGGCTGCGGTCGCGCAGCCCGAGGCGGTCGGTGCGGCTCCACACCTCGCCGAAGAGGACATCGTCGTTCAGTTCCGCAAATTTCGGGGCGAAGTCGCCCAGCTGGTCGCGGCCGGCCGTCTGTTTGATTTTTTCCTGTGCCATGATCGTTGTTGTGTTAAGTGCCAATGCGACGAGCGCAAGCATGAATCGTCTCTTCATATCGTTCGCGGTTCGTTGGTTTGCGTTTTATTTCCGATACAAAGGTACGCAACGGCCGCCGGCCGGAGTTATACGTTTTACGGAGGTTTCTACCCGAATCCATGTTTTGCGCGACGCCGCAGGGAGCCGCAGGAAGCCGCAGGGAAGGGATCACGCGTGCAGGCGATAGCCGACGCCCCGGGCGTTGACGATCTGCACCGACGGATCGGCAGCCAGCAGGCGGCGCAGCCGCGTGATGAAGACGTGCAGGCTCCGGGCGTTGAAGAAGGTGTCGTCGCCCCAGATGCGCTGCAGGATCAGCTGCGTCGGGACGATCTCGCCCATGCGCTCGCACAGCATCTCCAGCACCCCGGCTTCGCGGGCCGAGAGTTCGCGCACGTGCACGCCGTCCGCGAGCGTCTGCCGCTCGGGATCAAACTGAAAGCGGCCGACGGCGTAGTGCACCCCGGCGGCGGGCCGCGCCGCGCGGCTGCGCCCGACGAGCGACCGGACGCGCACAACCAGCTCACTCATGGCGAAGGGCTTGCGCAGGTAGTCGTTACCACCCGTCTCGAAGCCGCGCACCACATCCTCGGCCGCCGAGCGGGCCGAGAGGAAGAGGATCGGCACGTCGGCCGAGCGGCGGCGCAGCGCCCCGGCAAAGGTGTAGCCGTCCATGCCGGGCATCATGATGTCGGTCACAACCACGTCGGGCCGGCAGGCGTCGAAGCGTCGCAGCCCCTCGGCACCGTCGTAGGCCACCGTGACGTCGAATTCCCGTTCGCCGAGCGTGTCGGCGATGATGTCGGCCAACGTTCGCTCGTCCTCGACGAGCAGCATGCGGATCTTATCGTTCTTCATCGGGCAGAATCAGTGTGAAGGTCGAACCGCGGCCCGGCGAGCTCTCGACCGAGACCGTACCACCGTGACGTGTCACGATCAGCCGCACGTAGTAGAGCCCCAGTCCGAAGCCCTTGACGTCGTGGCGGTCGCCCGTCGGCACGCGGTAGAATTTCTCGAAGATGTGGGCCTGCGCCGTGCGGTCCATGCCGATACCGTTGTCCGCAACGCGCAGCTCGACCCCTTTTGCAGTGCGCCGGGCCGTGAGGAGAACCGACACCCGCTCGCCCGAATATTTCAGCGCGTTGTCCACCAGGTTGTCCAGCACGTGCCCGAGGTGGAAGCGGTCGGCCGTCACAGCGAGGTCCGCCGGCTCAACACGCACCGTGATCTCGGCCCGGCCGCGGGTCTTCATCCGGAATTTTGCGGCCGTCTCGTCGAGCAGCGCCCCGAGTGCGAAGCGCTCGCGGCGGAGCGTGAACTCCTCGCGCTCCTCGACGCTCATCGTCAGGATGCGCTGCACCATGCCGCCCAGCGCGGCCAGCTGTTCGCGGATGACTGTAAGGTACCTCTCGCGGCGCGCCGGATCGTCGGCCGCCCCGAAGTCGAGCAGGGCGTCGTTCGCGGCGTTGGCCACGGCAATCGGGGTCTTCAATTCGTGGGTGATGTTGTGCGTCAGGTCGAGGCGCATCTCCTCGAGCGTCTTCTGCCGGAAGAGCGTGCGCAGCAGGTAGATCAGCGCCCCGGCCACGGCCGCAAGCATCAGGAGCGACGAAAAGATCACCCCGGCCATGTCGCGCAGGAGCTGCCGGTCGGGGTTCTCGATGCGCAGGCGGAAGAGCAGCTCGTCGTCGGTCGTGAGCGGCGTCGTGAAGACCAGCGGGTCCGCAAGCCGCAGCGAGTCGTTACACGCCGCGAGGACCACCTCCCCGTCCGCAGGCTGGCGCGAGGAGATGAGCTGCGCCGTAGAGGTTGAATCGGCCTCTCCCTGCACGATATCCACCAGATGGGGCAGGTCGATGCCCGCCGCCGCGAGGTTGCACGTGAGCAGCGAGTCGTAGCGCGCCATGTTGAGCCGCAGGACATAGACCGACGGGATGCGGATCTCCTGCCGGATGTGACGGGTCGTTTCGCCGTCCGAGATATTGATATCGTGGTGGAGCGTGTCGGCCGCCGTTTGGGGAACGAAAGTGATGCTCTTGCCTGCGCCGTTGAGATTCTTCACCGAGATCTCCTGAATCATGTCCACCTGGATCGAGTCGATGTTTCCCGACGAGGAAAAGGTGATGTGGCTGCGGTGCCCGGAGGGCTTGTTGCCCAGCAGCAGGTCGTCGTAGGCGGCACGCGTCATGGCCTGCATCACCTGCCGCGAGAACTCGCGCCGGCGGTCGCGGTACATACCCGCAAGGCTCCACGCCTGCACGGCGACGAGCACCGCCAGCGTGACGGTAACCAGAAGCGATATGCGGCCGAAGCGACGTTTGTTCATCCCGAGTGCGGCGTTTTGTGCGAAACAAAGGTACGCATAAAAACGCCACGGCCGACTGCGTTAAGACTATTTAACATTCGTTAACGGAGCGTTAACCATCGCCTGCCGGATTTCGTGCGACCTTTGTCATCGGAACAAAAACCGATATTCGCCATGAAAAAACTCTTTGTCATCACCCTGGCCGCCCTTGCGGCCTCGATCTGCGCGGTACAGGCGCAGCAGACCCTCGTTACCTATACGCTCGACGGCGTCACGACCTTCGACACGGCCGAGCAGCCCGGCGAGGTGCTCGACACGACGCGCTTTGTCGTCAGCTACCGCATGCTCTACCATCAGCGGCCCGAAAACGAGCAGCCGATGGAGGACCTCCTGCTGCTCCAGGTCGGGCACAACGTCACGAAATGCTACTCCTACAAGACCTGGCAGACCGATTCGCTGGTGCGCGTCACGCCGCCCGAGCAGGTGCTGGCCAACCTCGGGAGTTTTCACGGCGGCGTGCAGGACATCCTCTTCCGCGACCAGAAGGCCGGCCGGCTGACCCACACCGACCAGATCGGCATGGACCACCTGCTCTACACCGAGCCGCTGCCCGACTGCGGTTGGAAACTTGCCGACGGCGAACGGACGATCCTCGGCTATGCCTGTCGCCGAGCTACCTGCACCTTCCGCGGCCGCAACTACGAGGCGTGGTATGCGCCCGAAATCGCCGTGAGCGTCGGGCCGTGGAAGTTCGGCGGGCTGCCGGGGCTGATCCTTGCCATCCGGGACGACGCCGGGGTGCTCGACCTGGAGGCCACGGGCGTGGAACAGCGCGTCGAACCCATCCGCATGACACAGCGCAACTACATGAAAGCCAACCGTAAAAAATACCGCGAGCTCAAGCAGAAGATAATGACCGACCCGATCGGTTACCTCACGAACAACTCGAACGTGCGGATGACCGTCAAGAACGAGGACGGCACGCCTCTCGGGCCGGGTGATTTGCTGCGCGGCTACAATCCGATCGAACTCGAATAACCCGCAGCGCCGCATGAAGTGGATTGCATTTCTCATTGTCCTGCTGGGAATTTCCGTCACGGCCCCGGCGCAGGAGCTGACGGGCCGTGTCGTGGATGCCGCAGACGGACGTCCCATCGCCGGAGCCATCGTGCTGGCGGCCGACAGCACGGGCCACCAGGCGGGCTACACGACCTCGGGAGCCGACGGCACCTACCGCCTCCGGCCGCGTGCGGGGCGGCACGTCGCCCGCATCGAGGTCTCGATGATGGGCTACCGCACGCAGCGGTTCGATGCCGCCCGCGTGCCACGGGAGATCCGTCTCGAAGCCGGTGCCGTCGCGATCCGCGAGGTCGAGATCCGCGCACCGTGCCTTTCGCTACGGGGCGACACGGTAAGCTACAACGTCGCGAGCTTCACCGAGGCACAGGACCGCACGATCGCCGACGTACTGCGCAAGATGCCCGGCATCGAGGTCGAAAAGACGGGCGAAATCCGCTACAACGGCAAGGCGATCAACCGCTTCTACATCGACGGACTGGACATGCTCGACGGCCGCTATGGATTGGCGACGAACAACATCGCCCCGCAGGATGTGGCGAGCGTCGAGGTGATGGAGAACCACCAGCCGATCAAGGCCCTGCGCGACATGATCTACAGCGACCGTGCGGCGCTGAACCTGCGCCTGAAAAAGCAGGCCCGGGCACACTGGACCGGCACGCTGCGCGCCGCGGCGGGCGCCTCGACCGACGAGGCGCTCTGGAACGGCTCGGCCTTCGCCATGCGCATCGCGTCGGGCAGCCAGTCGATGTACAACGTCAAGGGCGAGAACACGGGCGGCGACCCGACGGCCGATCTGCGGCAGCTGAGCGTCGACGACCTGCTCAACGGTGGCGCCAACCGCTACGCGACGCCCGAGTGGTTCTCGACGGGGCTCTCCGAAGCGCCGCTCGACGACCGGCGCACGCGGATGAACCGCTCGCTCGCGGCCAGTGCGGACAACCTCTGGAAACTCTCCGACGACTACCAGTTGAGCGCCCACGTCGCCTGCGCCGCCGACCGCACGCAGTCGGACTACGCGGCCCGCACGGTCCGCTACCTGAGCGACGGCGAGCGCATCGAGGAGCTCGGCGAGCAGGCCCGGCTGCGCAACCGCCAGGTCACGGCGCAGGTGCGGCTGCAGGCCAACACCGAGCGGGTCTACCTGCGCGAGCGGCTCGCGGCCGACCTTGTCTGGAGCGACTTCCGCTCCCTCGTCTCGGGCACCTATCCCAACCGGCAGCAGAGTGCGGCGCCCGCCTTCCGCGTGGAGAACGATCTGGACTACATCCGCCGCACGGGACGCCACGCGATGACCGTCACCTCGAACATGCTGTGGCTCACGCAGCCGCAGCAGCTGGATGTCGTGCGCGAAGGCTCCGCGCAGCGGCAACAGCTCGATGTCGGCCTGCTGCGCATGAACCACAACGCCGCCTGGGACATGCAGGCCGGACGCCGCTGGTCGTTCCGCCTCAAAGGGGGCGTCGCGGGCCTGCTGCGCGACTTTGAAAGCACGCTGACGGGCGTCGCAACGGAGGCGGCACACGGCGACGCCCGCTTCGGATACGTCGGTCCCTACGTGCAGCCCGCCGCCACGTTCCGCTCCTCGCGCCTGCGCCTCACGTGCGAACTGCCCGCAGCGTGGCGCCACTACTGGTCCGGACAGCGGCAGGCCGACCTGCCCGTCTGGGACGGGCGCATCATGGCCCGCTGGGAGGTCTCGGCCTACTGGGCCCTCTCGGCCTCGGCATCGACGGGGCAGGCGGCGCCGGACGACAGCAGGATCTATCCCTGCGTGCTGCTGCGCGACTACCGCACGCTCTGCGCGGGCACCTCGTCGCTCGAGCAGGCGTGGCACACCACCTTCTCCGCGGCGGCCAACTACAAGAACCCGCTGAGCGGCCTGTTCGCCTACCTCATGGCGTGGGGCAGCCGGAGCCGCCTGCCGCTGCTCGCCACGCAGCGCTTCGAGGGCGACTACCTCGTCGGCGGCTGGGCGGAGCAGACGACAAACACCTCGTCGTGGCAACTCTCGGCGGGCATCAGCAAGAACCTCGACGCCCTGCACGGGCAGGCGGGGCTCGATGCCTCCTTCATGAACGCCGATGCGCAGATGCTGCAGGAGGGGAGCCGCATGCCGTACCGCAACCGGACGCTCACCCTCTCGCCGCGCATCAACCTTCGCTTCGCGCGCTGGATCAACGCCGAATACCGGCTCAACTACCGCTACACGCAGCTGAAGATCGAGGGCTCGGGCACCTCGGCGCGCCACGCCGCCGACCAGCGACTGACCGTCAGCCTCTCGCCGACCGAACGCCTCATCATCCGCCTGACGGGCGAGCACTACTACACGCAGCTCTCCGACACGCAGTCCAAGCACCTGCTTCTGGCCGACGCATCGGTGAGCTGGAAGATCGGCGAGCGCTGGGAGCTTTCGGCCACGGCGGCGAACCTGCTCGGCGAAACAGCCTACGCCTACACGCTCTTCGACGCCTTGAGCTCCTCGTCGTGCCGCTACGCCATCCGTCCGCGCGACCTCTACCTCGGCGCCACGTGGCGCTTCTGACCCGCGCATCGTCCGGGCCCGGCCTGCCTGCATTCCCATCCGCCGGGTGTCCTCCGTTCCGGAGACAGCGTCGCCGGACAATCCGAAAAAAGGCCCCGATGCCGTGTGCACCGGGGCCTTTTGATCCATTCGGACGCGGGCGGCTCATCGGTCCGTCTCGACGTCGATCGCCCAGTAGGCGTTGGCGTTCGTCGTGCCCGAGCCGCGGCCGAAGCGCGCGCCGTACATGCTCACGCGCAGCAGCCGGGCCCGCGTACCCGCCGGGAAGACGAAGGTCTCGTAATCCGTGGGACTGTTGCCGACACCGGGCGTGAGCTGCATGCCCATGACGTGTCCGCGGCCGAGGTTGTCCGGCGTCCAGGCGTCGGACGTGACCTTCGTCCAGTGGTAGCCATCGTCCGAAATCTCAAAGTCGAAATAGTACTGACGGCGGCTCTGCGTGTTGCGGCAGTAGCCGAGCGACACCTGCCGGATCGTGACGGGCTCGTCACCCAGGTAGAACTGCACGTGCGGCGAGCCACCCTGGCTCCACTGCGTGTGCGGGTCGCCGTCGGTGAGGTTGCGCAGCTGCTCGCGGCTGCCGTCGCCCGAGACGGGCTCCTTCGAGATGAATCCATAGCGGACCGTATAGACGCTCGCCACGCGCCCGGCGGCCGTGCAGGTGAAGGTCACGCACGTGCCGTCGTCGCGACGCGAGACCTCGACACCCGGCTCGCCCTCGGCGACGATGCGCGGCAGGGCGTCGTAGTCGAGCGCCACGGGAACCGTGTATTCGAGCACCTCGCGGTGGAAGTCCGCGAGCGGCTTCCCGTCGACGGTGATCCGCGCCAGGTAGGCGAAGCGGTCGTAGAAGCCCGCCGACTCGTCGCGGCAGGGCGGCACCGCATCGTCGCAGACCGCAGCAACAGCCTCGGGACCGAGGCGGTCGCGGAGCTGCTGCAGGTAGAGGCTCTGCGGGGTCATCTTCCGCCCGACGCTGTATTCGCAGGCCTTGTAGTTGGGCACGTTGCCCGGATCGACCTCCGCCATGACGAAGGGCAGGCGGTCGGCGGCGTCGGACTGCCCGAAGAGGTAGTTGGCCGCCAGCGGGCTCTGGCTGATGATGAACTTGCCCTCGTTGTTGTAGAGCGTATAGTTGGCGCCCGACCATCCGTGCGCCGTGCCGTTGTTCCAGCGGTTCTGCACGTAGATGCGCCCCGTCACGTTGTCGTACAGACCGCCCGTCGACCAGCGCAGGTGGGGTTCGTTGGCGTCGAACTGGTAGTCGGTGCGGTCGGCGAGGAAGACGTTGGGACCCATGACGTTGCCCATGACGATGAAGCCGTGGCGCGTGAAGCGGGCGTAGTTGCGCTGGTTGAGCACCAGCGTACCGCCCGAGTTGGTGAAGCTGTAGCGGCGCTCGCCGCCCGTTCCGCTGACCGGCTCGAGGCAGTTGACATCCTGCACGGTGGCCCACCTTACGCCGCCCGAAACCGAGACGGCGACGTCGATGTGGTAGCTCGTGAGGCGGCGCACCCAGACATTCTCGGCGTTGCCGAGGCGGACGCCGACCTGCGCGTGACACTCGTCGTCATAGAACTTGTAGTCGACACCGAAAGCGGAGTTCTGCGCCGTGCCCTTCTTGCTGAAGCGCGAGATGAGCTGGAGATTCTCGACGCCCGCATGCGCGACGCGACGCGCGGACGAGAAGTGTGCCGCCGTCGAGATGCCGTACTTGCGGTCGAGCGGGTCGACCACCGGCTCGACGAGCGTCACCGTACCCGCCGCAAGGTCCACGGCAGCCACCGTGCGCTCCTGGCAGACATCCGTATAGGCACGCTCGACCTTGCCGTTGCGGGCCCACTGGTTGGCCGAGAGCAGCCCCGGAGCCTCCGTGATGACATCCATGCGCAGGTCCTGCGCCCACGCGGCGTTGACGGCCCGGCGGATCAGGATGTTGTCCCCGGGTGCAAAGCCCGAGACATCGGCCAGATGCAGCGTCCGCGCACCGGCCGGCACGTACTGGTCGGTGATCGCCACCTCGGTCCCGACCTCGATGTTCCCGCCGCCGATCTCGAACAGCGCATCGTTCTTGTTGTAGGAGTCGGAGACCCACGTCGCCACGACCTTCGTCACGCCCGCCTCGGGGCTCTCCGACTGCGCATAGTCGAACCAGTTGTCGGGACCGAGCGGCTTCACGAACTCGCGGATCGACTCGTGTCCGTCACCCTCGCCGCGGATGACGACGCCGTCATACTCGATGCGGATCGGACGCGAGATGCGGTAGGTGCCGGCCTTGAGCAGCACGGCGCCGCGGAGTCCCTCCGCATCGGCCGGAATGCGACCGAGCATCTCCACGGCGCGCTGGATACGCTCCGTATCGTCGGGCGACACATCGTCCGACGGTTCGAGCACGATCCGCACGGGGACGTTCGGCAGCGGCACGCCACCGCCCCCGTATCCGGCATTGGAGTAGTCCGGCACGGTATTGCCGCGGTAGTCGGGCAGATAGACCAGCCGCCCGTCGCGCAGCACGATCGGAGGGTAGGGCGACGCATAGGTGTAGCGCTCCACCGCCTCGTCCACGGCCGTGAAGCAGCAGGCGTCGTATACGGGCGTCTGCCCCTCGAAGCGGAACTCCATGCGGTAGGTTCCCGCCTGCGAAGCCTTCACGTCGGGCTGCAGGCGCACCGTCTCCCCCTTGCGGACGGAAAGCGGCTCCGCCTCGTACAGGACCGTGCCGTCGGGCGCTACAAGGCGCCCCGCAAGACGGATGTCCTCCTGCGCCGCAACGTAAAATGCGGGGACCTGCCCACCGCGCCGCACAAGGGCCGGGCGCCCCGGCGCCAGCACCATGCCGTCGTACTCGGGACGGATGCGCGCCAGATCGCACGTGGGGTAGTCGGGGCGCTGCGTGGCGCCGTCGACCAGCTGCCGCCGGAAGACGAAGAAGTTGTAGATCTCGATGCTGCCGTCGGCCATCTCGCCCGTAATCATCACGTAGCGCGCCGTGATCGGCTTGTCGAGCATCTCGATGAAGAACTTGTTGCCGTTGGCGTCGGGCAGGTCATGGGCATCCTGCTCGTAGGCCACCTGCCAGCCCTCGGGAGCCGCGTAGCCCTCCAGCCCCGCGCGGCCGCTCGTGCGGGCATCCGAAAGGGCCTTCCATTTGGCCGGATCGGAGGTCCAGGCCACGCGGTAGATGCCGTCGCGCAGCCGCTTGCGAAGGTTGCCGACCGACGTGCCCCAGGCAATGCCGAAGGCATCGATGCGCTGCTCGGCACCCAGATCGAGCGCCAGCCAGAAGGTCTCCTTGCCCGGAGTCGAGGCCTGCGAACCGTCGACCTGATAGCCAGTTCCGGAGTTGCCGGCCGAGTTGCCGTCGAAGGCATTGGTTATGGGGCTCTTGCCCTGGAAGGAGCTCTTCTTGATGCGCTCGGGCGAGGGGTTCAGCGCCAAATCGGTCATTTCGTAGTGCTTGAGCGCGATCCGCCAGCTGCGCTCCGCATCGCCGCTTTTCACCCGCAGCAGGTCGCCGTCGGCAATCTGCTCCAGCGCGGCGCGCGGCATGCCGTCGGCGGCCGTAATACGGAACGAAGCCCCGGCCGGAAGCCGGAGCTGTTCCTCCAACTGGGCGGGGCATACGTTCTCAAGAAGGGAAATCTCCTGCTCACCGATGTCGAGCACCTTCCCGAAGCGGCTGTCCTGAAGAGGCCTCCGCTCCACGGCGACGGGTTCGTCGCCGGGAGCCTTGGTCTGTTCGATCACCTGCTTCAGCTTGTGCAGGAAGCGCAGCGTCTCCTCGTAGGGCGGGGTCTTCAGCTTGCCCGGATAACCCTCGTCCCTGCTCACCCACAGCAGCTCGATGGGCAGGTACCCGCGGTAGGGGCTCTTGCGGATGTCGCGCAGCAGGCGGGAGAGGTCCATGAGCTCCTGCGTCTCGGCGCCCGCGGGCTTCTTCTTGATCTGGAAGTTGTTCGAGTAGGGGAGCACGAGCGCAATGTCGCGGTACCAGTCGTAGTGCGTGGCGTCGGTGCTCATGAAGTCGCGGTAGAAGCCCGTGTCGTTGATGATGCCGACGTTGTCGCAGTCGACCCATCCGAGCATCCGGATGACCTGGTTCGCCGTCGCCAGCATGCAGCCGTGGTTCTGCAGTCCGATCCGCACCTGGGGGTAGTTCTCGGCGGCGTACTGCGCCACCTCGCGGATGAGCGGCGCCATGCGGTCGCGGGCGATCTTCTCCCACCCCTCGCGCCGGATGTCGGCCGGGGGAGGTCCGGCAAAGATGCGGATCACCGGAGCGCCCATCTCGGCCGCCACCTTGATCCAGAACTTGATGCGCTCGACGTCGGTACGGCGGCGCAGCTCGTTCGGGTCGGCAAAGTTGTTCTGGAGGCCCGTGCCGCTGATCTCAAGCCCCAGCTCGTCGCAGAGTCTGCGGATCTGCCGCGCATAGTCGAGAATCTCCTCCTCGGGGCGCGTCGGCATGGCCGTATTGCTGTATCCGGGGATGTAGTAGCAGGTCACGTCCACGGCATCGAAGCCCGCCTTGGCGGCCCAGCGGATCGCATCGAGCGTGCTCAGCTGCGGCGCCGACGAGGAGTTGTTCAGCCAGGCGTTGATATTCATGTTGAAGGTGTAGAGATTCAGGCTCACCTTGAAGTCGCCGGTGTAATAGCCGCCCGAGTAATCCTTGTCCGTGCGGTCGAAGTGGGGCAGCAGCTTTTCGCGCAGCGAGTCGTAGTCGCTGTCGACGTACTCGGGCGCCAGCTCGATCTCGGGGAGCTTGTCGCCGTTGTCCGCCACGAAGTTGTAGGCGCTCCAGTCGATGGCCGAGCAGTTCTTCACGTCGACAAACTCCTCGTAGGTCTTGCGGTCGGGGACGTGGATCACCATCCGGGTCACGCGCTCGAACCAGAGCCCCTCCTTGCCGACGGGCCGCTGCGGAGCGGGCGGCGCCGTGAGGTAGAGCGCTTCGAGGTTCGTGCAGTAATAGAAGGTCCGGGGCTCCATTTGCCCGAGCCGCGGCAGGCGCACCGTGCGCAGACGACTCGTTCCGCACCCCTTGGCCTGAGCGAAGGCCTGCACGCCGACCTTCCGCACGTTGGGGAAGTCGGCCTCTTCGAGCGCTTCGCACAGGCTGAAGGCCTTGGCGTCGATCCCGACGGCACGATCGGCCCGCACGCGGGCCAGCGAGGCGTGGCCCTGGAAAGCCCCCTTGGGGATCACTCCGCCGGTGAAATCCGCCGAGCCCGTCACAACGAGTTCGGTAAGCCCGGGCAGCGACTCCCGGATAAAACGGCAATCCTCGGCCGTCAGTTCGCCGCTTTCGACAACGAGCCGCCGCACGTCGCCCGGAGCCGTTCCGGATGCACGCGCGATCCGCTCGCGAAGCGTCGCGCCATGCGGTGCAGCCTCCCGCAGCACGACGGTCCCCGGACCGTCGGAAGCCGCAGCCACACCGCCGGCAACGCCCGGCACGGCGATGAGCAGCGCCAGCGCGGTCAGAAGTGTGAAAATCTTTCTCTTCATTCGATGCATGGTTGTTAGTAATACATATAGGAGTTGGCAGGTTTCATTTCATCAAACTGTGTTTTTACACACCATAAAAACGACCTTAAACCGATTTCACACCACAAAAATAGCATATTTTTTCAAATCAACGCCATTTTTCCGTGCTTTTTTGAATAAAATATCTTATATTCGTGCTTGAAATTGTGCACGTACAACATCACCTAAAACAACCATTCATGAGATTACTTATGTGTCTTGCTCTATCACTCGCCGCCGCGATGCCGGCGGCGGCACAGGAGGCGGCTCCGGCCCGTCCCCGAATCACCGGTGTGGCCCACGCGGCATTCTTCACGAAGGACCTCGACAACACCCGTCGCTTCTTCAAGGAGCTGATGGGCTACGACGAGCCGATCGTCATGCCGGGCAAGGAGGAGGGGACGACCGCCTTTACGGTCATCAAGATCAACGACCGCCAGTTCGTCGAGCTCTTCCCCGAACGCGAAGCCGCCACCAACCGCATGTACCACTTCGCCATCGAGACCGACGACGCCGAGGCGATGCGCCGCTACCTCGAATCGAAGGGGTGCGAGGTGCCCGCCACGACCCCCAGGGGCCGCACCGGCAACTCGAACTACTTTGTCCGTGATCCCAACGGCACGATCTGTGAGATCGTCCAGTACGAACCCGACGGCATGACCTGCAAGGATGCCGGAGAGCACCTGCCCGCGACGCGGATCTCGGCCCGCATGAGCCACGTGGGCTTCATGACACCGGACCTCGACGCGGCCGTCCGATTCTACGTGGACATCCTCGGATTCCGCGAGACGTGGCGCGGCGGTCCCGATCCGAAAAAGGTCAAGTGGGTGCACCTGCAGGTCCCCGAAGGCACCGAGACGATCGAGCTGATGCTCTACGAGGAGAAGCCCACGTGGGAGCGCATGGGCAGCATGAACCACATCTGCCTGGAGGTCAACGACGTGGCGGCCGCACGGGCCGTGCTTGACGGCCGGCAGCTGCCCGAGGGGTGCCCCGAGCCGTCGCCCATTTCGACGGGCATCAACCGCAAGCGGCAGGTCAACTACTACAACATCGACGGCACGCGCGTGGAGATCATGGAGGATCACACGATCGACGGAAAGCCGGCCCCCTCGTCGACCGGTGTCCCGATGAAATACACGCCCCGGGAGGACGAATAGCCCCCGGCAGAAGCCATCCGGGGCAGCGAAGGCGCTTCTCCGCCCCGGCAAGCCGAAAAAAAGGCCGCGTTGCAACGCGGCCTTTTTCATTGCGGGCGCTCCCGACCGGCAGCCCGGTGCCGGCAGGCGCCATCACTTCATGTCGATGTAGGCGATCTCGCTGAATTCGTTGTACAGGTCGAGATTCTCGCGCGTGATGATGTCCAGCGGCATGATGTTCTCGACCCGGACCTTCTTGCCGTAGATCAGGTACTGGATCAGCGTCTTCACGGCCATGTACCCCTGCTGTTCGGGACGCTGTCCGAGCACAAAGTCGATGATGCCGTTGCGGATTTCGCGGATGTTGTTCTCCGTCAGGTCGATGCTAATGAGCTTCACGCCGTCGATGCGGTGCTTGCGCAAGTACGACGCGATCACGCTGCCGCGCGAACTCAACACGACCGCTCCGCGCACCTGGGGGTGCTGCTCGAAGAAGTCGCCGATCAGCTCGTCGTTGCGCTCGGGTTCGAGCACCGAGAAGGAGAGGCGGTGCAGCGCCCGTACCTTGTCGTGCTCCGAGAGGTAGGTCATGAAACCCTGCTTGCGCAGGATCGTCGTGTTGGCGCTGGCATCGCCCACGCGGATGGCCTGAAAGAGGACAAACTCCGCGTCGTCGGGCGTTATCATGTCGAGCAGCTTGCCGATCAGGTAGCCGCACTTGAACGGGTCGGCGATGAAGTAGGCCAGCGGGAAGGTGCAGTCGATGGCCGAATCGACGTAGACGTAGGGGATGTTGCGCTCCTCGAAGATCGTCGTGAGGTAGATCGTCTCGTCGCGGAACGTGGGGCTCACGATGACGCCGTCGGGTTCGAGCGTGGTGATCTGTTCAAACGTACTGCGGCAGGCATACAGGTCGAACTGATTGTAGTACATGAACTTGCACTCGATATTGATATTCTCGAACACGCGGATCGCCCGCATGATTCCCTTGTAGGTGCTCTCCCAGTATTCGCCCTTTTTGAACTCGGGAAAGGTGACGACGATGCGGTAATGCCGGCGCAGCGAGATACCCGAAAGGTGCATGTTGGGCTGATAGCCCACCTGCTCGAGCACGGCGTCGATCGCCTTGCGGGCCGAGGGGGAGACATTGCCGCGGTTGTGCAATACACGGTCCACCGTACCGGGCGACACGCCCGCCAGCCGTGCAATGTCCTTGATCCTTATCTTCTGAGACATAGATGACGTATTAAATGATAACAAAGATAGTTTTTTTGTCGTTTCGATGCAAACCCGGCGGCACAAAAAACACAAAAATCCGCACAAAAAAGACACAAAAGCACGGCGGCCGCGCGGATTCACGCTGCCGGCACGGGCCGAGCGGCGGATGCTGTCCGCTCCGTGCGGACAAAAAAGCGGGACGCACACCCGAATCGTGCGTCCCGCATCGCGAAAATCCCCGGCCGCGCTATTCGGCGTTGCCGTAGATGGCCAGGCGGCTGCCCTTCTTGATGCCCCACTTGGTCGAGGCATTCGTGGCGATGGGCACCAGACGGATCGTCACCGTCGTCCCTTCGGCCAGCGACTTGAGGGCCGGCACCTTGCCGAGGTTCACCGTGAAGGGCTCGCTCGACGAGGTCAGCAGGATCGCTTCGATCTCGGTGTAGGCGCCGCCGTTGAGCGCATACTGCACGCTCAGCGTGACGTCCCCGCCGTTGATGCGCTGCTCGATATCCATGCCGCTCAAGGCGAGCAACTTGCCGGAACCGACGGTCAGCGTCGTCAGGTAGTACTGCACGGGCGACGAGAGCTTGTTGGCCGCCGTATTGACGTCCCAGCCCACGGCGGCGAAGTCGGCCCACTTCGTTCCGGAGATGTTCTCGGCCGAAGCCGTCAGCACGAAGTCCGTCACCGTGATCGAGGAATTGGTGCTCGTTCCGGCAATCTGCGTGTCGCCCTTCGAGGTGGCGGTATCCCAGACGGCCTCGAAGTTGCCCACCTCGGGCACCTCGGGCACGATCACTTCGGCCGTGCAGCTGTTCGCCGTACCGAGGGCGTCGAGCCCGTATACCGTGAAGGTCACCGTACCGGCGGCTCCGGGCGTGCCGCTCACGGCCAGGCGGATGTCACCCGTGCCGGTGCCGATCTGCACATCGCTGACCGACGCAACCGACAGATCGCCGACAACGGCCGGATCGCCCGTTACCTCGGCCCGGATGGTGCCCTGGATCACGGAGTTGTCCCCGTTGCGGTAGGGGATGACCAGATCGCCCGTCGCGGCTTCACCCACGGAGAGCGTCCCCTGATATTCGGGAGCGAGGAACTTCAGTTCGAGCATCGACTCGAAGCGCGCGCCGGTCAGCCCGGCCACATCGGAGGGCTCGTCGCAGCGGACGACATAGTCGTTCGCATCGCCGCCGATGACAATGCCGCGGAGCGTGCCGCTGCCCGACGAGGGGGTCTGCGCGGCGAGTTCGCTCTCCGCAGGCACGTAGAGCGAGTAGGATACTTCGCTCTCTTCGACCTCCATGTTCCACAGCGTTGCGGAGCCCCACGTCGGATAGACCTCCGTATCGGTGAACAGGCGCGTGAGCTGCGTATGCTCGATGCGCACGGCCATCGACTCGTAGTCGGCGAGCTTCGTATGGTCGATCACGACGGGCTCGACGCTCTGGCCGCTTCCGACGACGCGGATGCCGATCGTCAGCGGACGGAGGTCAACCAGCCCCGAGGCGGCGTGACGGATCACACCGTCCTTCGTCCGGACGTTCAGGCGGTCGCCCACCGCATAGGTGTTTTCCTCGGGCGTGTCGAAGAAGAGCGTGATGCCCGAATCGGGCGCCGCATCGTCGACGATCATCACATAGGCCTCCGTGGAGACGAGTGCCCGCGTGGCAGCCTCGGGCTCCGGTTCGGGTTCGGGCTCGGGTTCGGGCTTGGGGATGAAGGAGGCGATGACCACGCCCTCGACATACTGGCTCTCGGTCAGCGCCTGCTGTCCGCCCTCGGCAACGAGGCGGCCCGCGGCCTTCAGCTCGGCGATGGATATCCGCACGGGCGGCATGTCGGTCGTGAACTCCTTCTCCTCGCCCGTATAGCGCACGCCGTCGGCCGTCAGCACATAGACTGCAAAGAGATAGGTTGTCTGACTCTCCAGCTCATCGATGCGCGCGGAGAACGATCCGTCCTCGGCCCGCTCGGCCACGGCATGGTAGGTATATTCGGCTTCGGTCTGCCTGCGGATGCCCACGCCGAATTCGGCAACGTCCAGCTCGCCGGAGTAGATCCAGCTGCCGCCGAGCGTCGCCGCCGACTCGTCGACAGCGACGGCGTCGGCCGTCGTGAGGACGGGCTGGCCGCTCTGCATGACCGTGATCTCGCCGCCGGCGGCCGAGGCATTGAGGATCAGAATCGCCTCGCGGTAGTCGCCCTCGAGCGGCTGCGCCTCGATGGTGATGCGGTGGCTGCCCGCACCGCCCGACTCGACCGACAGCGTGCACCAGGGCTGCTGCGCGGCGTCGAGGTTGTTGATGAGCTGCGCCGTCCATGCGCGGTTCGTCGTAAAGGAGACGCTCCGCTCGCCGCCCTCCTCCGAGAAGAGAATCGGCTTGCCCGAAAAGGACATTTCGGGCTTCTCGGGCAGCTCCGACGAAGCGTCGCTGCACGACCACGCCGTGCAGGCGAGCGTCAGCACGAGGCAAAGGGCGCCCCATGCGCGTATCGGAGTATGAAACAAGGTTCTCATGGTAGTTTTTGGGTTTTAGGGGTTGCTTATTCGTATTCGAGGCCGCAGCGTTCGCAGAAGCCGCGCACGCGGGCCAGCGCCGCGTCGAACTGTGCAGGCGAGGTCTCGCCGCCGAACTGCCCGCCGGAAGACATGTGCGGTTCGAGCGTCACGAACCCGTCGTAACGCCGCCGCGCAAGCTCCTCGAAGAGCCGCCCGATCTGGGCGTCACCGTCACCGGGCAGCGACCCGAGGTCCCGGCTGCCGAGCTTCCAGTCCTTGATGTGCACGTGCTCCACGCGGAAGGCCATCAGCGGCCAGCAGCTCTCGACGTTGTCCGCTATTGCCTCGCCCCAGACGAAATTGGCCGGGTCGTAGGCCAGTGTCATGCGGTCGGAAGCCACGCCCTCGGCCAGCGCCACGCAGTTCGCCGCGCTGTGGCCGAAGATGCGGGCCTCGTTCTCATGGGCCATGCGGATGTCGGTTCCCTCGAGCTCGGCGGCCAGCCGTCCGAGCCGCTCCACGACCGCGTCGCGGCAGTCGTCGATGCGCCCGCCCTCCGGGGCGTAGAAACTGAAGACGCGGATGAGCCGCGTGCCGAGAATCCCGGCCAGGCGGACCGTATGGCGGAACAGTTCGAGATGGGGCCCGAACGGCGCGTCGACGGGGTATTTGCCTATGGGCGAGGCCACGGCGCTCACGCCGATGCCGGCCTCGTCGAGGCGGCGCCGCAGCGCGCGGGCCTCCTCCTCGGAGAGGGTCGTAATGTTGCGTCCGTCGACGAACCGCACCTCCATCCACTTCACGCCCGCACGGCGCAGATAGGCGATCTGCTCCTCCACGGCGGGCGACACTTCATCGGAAAATGCACTGATACGGATCATGGTCTGGTCAATCGAAATAGGTCGGAACAACGGTTACGAGGTAGTAGACAACGCTGACGAGCGTGATCGAGATGGCCACGATCATGGCCGTGTTCCACCAGAAGCGCACGCGGCCGCGCGGCATGTCGTCACCCAGGTAGCGCTTGCTGTTGTTCAGCAGCAGGAAGCCGATGTAGGCCACGGGCAGCATGATGAGGGCCATGGCCGAGGTCGGAATGGCGATCCAGGTGCCGATCTTGCTCCACAGCACGGCGCCCAGCACGCCCGGCACGGGCAGCAGGGTGGCGAGTTTGTACTTCCAGCCCGTCGCTTCGATACCGAGTATTTCGCACACGGCGAACCCGCAGACGAGCATGTGGAGGATGATCGCGTTCAGGCACATGCCGATGATTCCCAGTCCGAAGACGAGCCGCGAGACGACGGGCGGCAGACCGGCAGCCTCCAGCATCGACGAGGCCGCGATGGGGGAGATGTTCGTCACACCCGAGGCGACGAATTCGGGAGAGTGGATCGTCGTGCCGGCGGCGATGATCATCAGCGACGTGGCGATCGTATAGGGGATGAGCATGCCGGTCAGCATGTCGAAACGGGCCAGGCCGCGGTACTCGCGCGTCCAGCCCTTGGCCAGGAACGAGTAGCCGAACAGGAAGGTCATGTTGATACCCACGGCGGCGCTGAGCGACGCGATGAAGATCGAGATGCCGGTCGTGCTCCGGGGAATGTTCAGATGGAAGCCTCCGTCGAACGAGAAGGGCAGGAAACCGCGTCCCACGGCACCCCAGTCGATGCCGTTGCCCGAGAAGCTGCACACGATGACCACGGCGGCGAAGGCGAAGATGATGAACCAGACGATCGCCTTGACGATGTTCTCGAAGACCTTGACGCCGCGGCTGCCCTTGCCGTAGTTCCAGACGATGCGGCAGGCCAGGCAGAGGATCACGACGGCGATGGCCAGCAGCGCCGCGGTCTGGCCCCACGACCCCGACTCGAGCTCGAAGCCGCCGAAGACCTGCACGAGGTCCAGCGTCATGCCCGCCGCGAGCGAATACTGCGCAAAGTGCCAGATGATGGTCGCCACGATGGTGCAGATCGCCCAGGCCCACGCGACGGAGGGGCTGACGAACTGCTTCATCGCCTGGAAGGGACGCACGCCCTTGCAGAGGGTCTGATGCGCCAGGGCCGAGAGCATGACGATGCCGATGAGCATCGCCACGGGCTGCACCCAGAGGAGTTTGTACTGAAGGAAGGCTCCGGAGAAGAGCGACGCCATGGCGCTGCCGCCGCCGAGGGTCATGGCACTCTGCATCCAGCCGGGTCCCGACTTGGAGAAGTACCACTTGATCCGCGCCCAGCGGCCCTTGGTCTCGAGGGCCCGCAGTTCGGCCACTTCGCGCCGCACCACTTCGGGGTCCCCGGCCTTGTACATCGGCATGGCCTGCGCGCCGCGTCCTTCGATCGGCGCCGTATCGGTCTTGCTTTGCTTCATGACGTCAGAGGTTTTCCACTTTCACTTCCTCGCCGTGGCGCGCGGCCGACACGTAGGCGGCGTAGATCGTGGCGACGGTGTCCGACGCCAGACGGCTGTTGCTCTCGATGTGGCAGCCCGTGGCCGCAGCCCGGTAGAAGGCATCCAGTTCGTGCTGGTAGCCGAGGAACCACCCCTCGTCGGGCGAAATCTCCGACCAGCCCTCCTTCGTCTCGGTCTTCTCGACGACGTAGACATCCTTGTAGATCTCGCCGTCGGGCGTATAGGTCTGCATCGTATCGTTGTGGCTCATGTTGCAGAGCGTGCGGTGGTTGTTGGCGTTGACGCGGATCCAGTTGTTCGTGCCGCCAAGGCTCAGCTCGTTGGCGATCAGGTCGGCGAGCGTGCCGTCCTCGAAGACGACGTGCACGATGGCGAAATCCTCGACATCCTTGTAGTGGGTCTTCAGGAAGCCCTTGTCCTCGAAGCCCGGCATGCGCGTCAGGGCATGCGTGCGGGCCGAGACGCTGACCGGACGGATCGGCTTGCCCGAGCGCACGCGGCCCTCGACATGCTTGAAGTAGATGGCCGCCGACAGCGGGTGACACCCCTTGCCGATAAGCGAACCGCCGCCCGACAGGCGCCACTGGCCGTAGGCGAGCGAGTGTGAACCCGAATGCGACTGCTCGCCGTTGATCCACAACACCTGCGCACGGGTCTTCTCGATGATCTCGCGCTCCTTCTGCACGGCCGGAGCGTAGATCCAGTTCTCGGCATACATGATGCGGCCCTTGCTGCGGGCCTCGGCGTCGAGCATGCGGCGGCAGCTCTCGAGCGTCACCTCGAGTCCCCGTTCACGGAGGAAGGTCTCGCCGTTGAACTCCGGCGTTCCGTCGCCGAAGTAACCCGTGAAGGGCTTCTCGACGATCACGTTCTTGTCCCGGGACAGCACGGCCGTCACGATCGGTTCGTGCGTGACGGGCGGCGTGCAGACGTGCAGGATGTCGGCATCCTCGATAAGTTCCTCCATCGTGTCGTAGACCTTCATGCCGCGCTCGGCAGCGAAGGCCACGGCCTCGTCGTGGGCCACCGAATAGACGCCCGCCACCTCGACCTTCGTGCTGAAGACGTGCTGCAGCGCCTCGTAATGGAACCGGGCCGCGAAGCCCGAGCCGATGAATCCGGCCTTGAGTGTTTTCTTTTCCATAGCTGCTCCTCCCATCAAGCGTTACTTCCGTTCCGTTTTCCTGCCGGCGGGCTTGCGCTCGGCCTTCGTCTTCTTCGCGGTATCGGACTTGCCCGACGTCTTGGCGGTCTTGACCTCGGCGGAGGCAGCATCCTGCTGCTTCTGCAGTTTCTTGGCGCGGTTGGCGGGTTTGCGCTGATCGCGCGGCTTGCGCTCGCTCTGCTCCTTGCGGGCGGGCTCCTGATCGCCGGCCGCAGCCGTCACGGGAACGACCGACAGCAGCAACAGCGATGAGAGAAGGGTTACAATCGTCTTTTTCATGGCTATTTGATCGTTATTTGTTTTGAAATCGGGTTTGTCGTATTGTCATTTTTCCAGAATCCAGATGTTGCGGAACTGGTAGGCCGTGCCGTGCTCCTGCAGGTAGACCGGGCCCTCCTCGGCCACGCCGAGGCGTCCGGCGGCACCCTTTACGGTGTCGATCTCGGCATTCTCGTAGAGCAGCTCGCCGTTCAGGCGCGCCGTTACGCGGGCATTCTCGACCTTGGCACCCGAGGCGTCGAGCCGCGGAGCCCGGAAGTCGATGTCGAGCGTCTGCCAGACCATCGGCGGCAGGGCGTAGTTGAACGCCGGCTCGGGGTAGGCGGGCGAGGAGACGTTGCCGAAGGCACCGGTCGAGGCGCCCTGTCCGATGCCCCACGAATCCTTGATGTTGAGTTCGTAGCGGCTCTGGAGGTAGACGCCGCCGTTGGTCACGGGACCCAGCAGGCGGAACTCCAGGTGCAGGTGGTAGTCGCGGAACGTGCGACGAGTGAGGATAGAGCCCTTGCCGGGGATCATCTCGATGACGCCGCCCGGAGCGATCCGCACGGCCTCCGACGCCTCGCCCGTAGCGTGGAGCCACTCCTTGTGGGCGACGGCACCCCAGGCGTCGAGATTCGAGCCGTCGAAGAGCACGAGCGCCCCTTCGGGAGCCTCGGCTCCGAGCGTCGGGGAGACGCGGTGAATCTGCTGTCCGTTGAAGTGCAGGCCATCCCCCTCGATGAGGAGGCGCTTGCGGACGATGCGGCCCGTGCAGCCCGCCTCGTTCTCAAAGAGAAGCCCCTCGTCGGTCATCCGGCCCGTCAGCACGGCGACGGGTTGTTTGTTGGCATAGGGCTCGTCCGAAAGGTTGACCTTGTAGGCACCGCTCTCACGGTCCTTGCAGACCTGGGCCAGCCACCCCGTCGAGGCATCCTTCCATTCGCTCAAATTCGGGTCGATCACGTCGCCCTCGTCGGGATTGAGACCCAGGTCGCAAAGACGGATGTTGCGCCAGGCAATCCGCATCTTCCGGTATTCGGACACGGCATGCACCTGCAGGGCGATGAAGCCGTTGGGGGTCATGTAGTCGATGACCGTCGCCGCGGGCACGCCGTTGATCCAGGTTTTCAGGCAGTCGTTGCGCGCCTCGACGCGGAGGAGGTTCCACTCGCCCGGGCGGAAAGCCTCGCGGGCCGCAGGGTTGTGCGTCAGGTCGCCGATCCAGCCGCGGCGCTTCTCGTCGTAGATGCCGCCCGTCCAGCTGCGGGGTGCCGTGCCGGGTGCAACCTCGTGCCCCTCGGCATCGAGGTTCGCAGGCAGCGCACTGTACATCGTCGTGCGGTCGGGATCGATCTCGTACTGATAGCCGCGCACCAGTCCGTCGACGAAGCGGCTGCGGAACTGCACGCCGCTGTTGAGACCTTCGTCGACCTTGAACTCCATCTCGAGGATGAAGTTGCCGTACTCGCGTTCGGTGCAGAGGAACGAATTGGGCGTATCGGGCGCCGTCGTGCCGACAATCGCGCCGTCGACAACCTCGAACGAGGCGTTGCCGCCCATGCGGGTCCACCCCTCGAGTGTCTTGCCGTCGAAGAGCTCCACCCAATTCTCCTGCGCCGGTGCGGCGACGCAGAACGCCGCACCGACGAGGGCCAAAACCAGTTTTTTCATATCGTATTGTTGTTGAATTTCGGATTGTACGATCAGTTGCTGCCGCTGCCCGAACCGGTGAATCCGGGATTCTGCTCCATGGGGCGCGAGACGTTGGCGTCGATGACGCTCTGCGGGATGGGGAAGAGGTAGTCACGCTCCGAAAGTCCCGCATCCTTGCCGTTGCGGGCCGTGATCCACTCGACGAAGGCCGGAGCATCCAGCGTGCGGCGCAGCGTGTAGCGGCGCTGCTCCTCGCCGAGCAGCTCGCGCGAACGCTCCTCGAGAATCAGATCCATCGTCACGTCGCTCTCGCTGACCGTCAGGGCATGCGCCCGGGTGCGCAGCTCGTTGATGTCGTTGGCCGCATCGCCCGCAAGGCCGCGCTTGTAGGCCGCCTCGGCACGCAGCAGGTAGGTCTCGGCCAGCCGCATGTAGACCTGGTCGTTGTGCGATTCGTTGTTCTTCGGGTAACCCGAGTCGCAGAAGCTGTACTTGAGCGTGTAGGGCCAGTTACTGTTGTCGCCCTCCTTGCTGCCGGACTTGAGCCCCGCAAAACCGTAGAGCGTGCTCACTTCGGGATTGCCCGCATCGGCATCCTTCGACGCCCCGATGAAGACCCGGTCGCCGATCTTCCACGGCTCGCCCGTGTAGGCGTTCACGCCGGAGAAGGTGTCCTTGTCGGTCAGGACGTAATACTTTGCGATGGCGTACTCCGACCCGCGGTCGTCAATAATACCGGCGGCATAGTCGCTCGACTTGTCGTAGAGCTCGAGCGCCCACTTCGTGATGGCGGCGCGGGCGAATCCGCGGCCGCCTCGGCTTTCGTCCTCATAGGAGATCGTGATGCCCGAAGCGAGCTTGTCGGCCGTGTCGAACTTCGGACGCAGCGAGAAGCGCATGAGGTTGTTGCCGCCGCCCACGACGTTCTTCTCCCACTGCATGACCCACAGCGCCTCGGTGTTGCCCGACTCGATGTTGACGTTCGACGGGGAGAACATGTCCATGAAGGCGCACCCCTGGCTGTTGTCCATGCGCTCGCGGATCAGGCGGTAGGGGCCCTCCGTGATACATTTGTTCGCAGCTTCCCAGGCCAGGCGCAGCAGCTCCTCATCGAACGGGCCGCTGCCCGTGCCGGCCTCGGCCAGATACATCTCGGCCAGGTAGGTCAGCGCGACGCCCTTCGTGGCGCGGCCCACCTGCGAGGGCATCCAGCCCATGTGGTCGGCCGCGAACTTGAGGTCCTCGATGATCTGCGCCCGCACGACCGACACCTCCTCACGCACCCAGTCCGTGCGGAAGTTCTCGCCGGTCGTCTCGACGAGCGACAGGGGCACCTTGCCCCACAGGTAGGTGAGGTGACGGTAGGCCCAGGCGCGGATGAGGCGCGCTTCGGCCTCGACGCGCAGCGGCGTCTCCTCCGACGACCAGGCAATGTCGGGATTGCCCACGCGGCCGATGATCGTATTGGCCGCCAACACCGTCTTGTAGAGCCACGAGAAGGCCGCCTTGAGGCTCTTGTCCGTCGGGACGTTGGCCGTCGCCCAGTTCTTGTAGATGGCCGAGAACTCGCCCGACGCGCCGGCGCCGCAGTTGTAGTTGTCCGTACCGCCGATGTTCATCAGGGCGTAGAGGCCCGTGGCACCGAACGAATCGGTGTATCCGTACCCTTCGCGCTCCTGGCGCGCAAGGCTGTAGAGGCCGTTCAGACCCAGCTCGAAGCCCTCCTCGGTCGAATAGACCTGATCGGCCGTGAGCTGCGTCTCGGGATGCTCGGTCAGCAGATCGCCGCTGCATCCCGCCGTGAAAAGGAGACCCGCGACGAAGGCCGCCGCCGCGAAAATCCGGTATTTGAGGTATGCGATGGTTTTCATGATTCGATGCACGGTTTAGAATGAGAGATTGAGACCGAAGAGGAACTCCCGCTGCACGGGTTTCGCGCGCTGCTCGTCCAGCTCGGGGTCCATGCCCGTATACTGGGTGAAGGTCCAGGGGTTCTTGCACGAGAAGTAGACCTTGGCCTGCGAGATGCCCACCTTCGAGAGGAAGGTCTCGGGCAGCGTGTAGGAGAGCGTGATGTCCTTGATGCGCCAGAAGCTCGCCTTCTCGTATTTGCCCGGCGTGACGCTCTTGCTGGCGATGTACTGGTTGGCGTAGCCGTCCTCGACCGACCAGTAGTCGTTGGTCGGATTGTCGGGCGTCCAGTAGTTGTGCTTCACGAGAATGTTCTTGGCGTAGAAGGGGTTGTACTTGACCATGCCGCCCGCGCCGTAGAGGTAGACGATCAGGTCCACGGGACCGTAGGTGAACTGGTTGTTGAGACTCCACGTGATGTTGGGCTCGGGCGAGCCGATCACCTGCCGGTCGTCGGCGTCGTAGGCGCCGTTGCCGTTGCGGTCGTCGTACTTGGCGTATCCGGGCTGCGCGCCGTACTGCGCGGCGAGGTTGGCCTCGTTGAGCTGCCAGACACCCGTGATGTAGTAGTCGTAGTTGACCTTGATGGGGTAGCCGATGAACCACTTGTTGTCGATGTCGTCCCGGCCGTCGCCGTAGATCTCGCGGATCTGCGTGCGGATGAAGGCGATGTTGAACGAGGTTTTCCACGCGAACTTCTTGGTGCGGAGGTTCGTCGAGGTGAGCGACACCTCGATACCCTCGTTGCGGGTCTTGCCGATGTTCTGGTAGATCTTGTCCAGACCGTTGACATCCGAGATGCTGCGCTCGAGCAGCAGGTCGTAGGTGTTGTTGCGGTAGACGTTGAACTCACCCGTGATGCGCGAGTTGAGGAAGGCGAAGTCCAGACCGAGGTTCACGGCGTCGGTCGTCTCCCACGTCAGGTCGGGCGTACCGAGCTTGTCGGGCATGTAGCCCGGCGCGAGGTTGCTGCCGTTGACGTAGTCGCTGCTGCCGAGCGTCGAGATCGTCTGGAAGGCCGAGATGGCCTGGTTGCCGTTGCGGCCCCACGAGAAGCGCAGCTTGAGGACGTTCATCACGTCGGTCGCACGACCGAAGAACGCCTCGTTGGCGATGTTCCAGCCCACGGCCACCGACGGGAAAACGCCCCACTTGTTGTTGGCGCCGAAGCCCGAATAGCCGTCGCGGCGCACCGTGAAGGTAAACAGGTAGCGGTTGTCGAACTCGTAGTTGGCGCGGAACATCTGCGAGATGAGCTTCGTGTTGGTCTTCTCGATGTAGGGGGTGAGCTGCTTGGCCTGCGCCAGGCCGTTGTAGGAGAGCAGGTCGTTGGGGAAGTCGTAGCCTTCGAGTTCGTTGGTGCGGTTGGTGTTCTCCTCGAACGAGTAGACGAAGGTGAAGAAGAGTCCGTGGCGGCCGAACTTGCGCTCGTAGTTGAGGATGTTCTCGAGCGAGTAGGCAAAGCGCTTCTTGTCCGAAATCTTGCCCCAGCCGTTGTAGCTCTTCATGGCGCCGGTGTTCGTACCCTGATATTCGTTGTGCTCCGTGTCATAGAACTGGATGCCCGTATTGAGCGTGTAGGTCAGTCCCTTGGTGAGCGTCGCCTTGAAGGAGTTGTTCGTGGCGAGCTTGTAGGAGGCGTTGTAGTCGTCGTAGAGCAGGCATTCGAGCGGGTTGAAGCGCTTTTCGTTGCTGGCGTCGGGCGTGATGTTGATCGAACCGTCCTCGTTGAAGGGGCGCAGCAGCGGCGACTTGTTGAACACGTCGACGAACTTGGGCGTCGCACCGCTGTTGTCGCTCCACGTCAGCATCGTGTTGGTCGTGTAGGTGAGCCACTTGGCCAGATTGGCCGTCAGGTTGACGCGCAGTTGCGCGCGCTGGTACTGGTCGTTGATGATCGTGCCCTTGTTGCGCAGGTAGTTGAGCGAGACGTTGTACTTGAGCACCTTCGAGCCGCCCGAGGCCGAGATGTTGTGGCGCGTGCTGTAACCCGTGCGGGTGAGCAGGTCCTTCCACGTCCACTTCTTCCAGCTGCCGTCGGCGTAGACCGCACGCTCGGTCTCGTTCAGGAAGGCGTCGGGATCGCTGTCGTCGTCATCCGCCCATCCCTTCTTGTAGTTGTAGTACTCCTCGCCGTTCATGATGTGGGGGAAGTTGGCCACGGTCTGGATGGCGTAGTAGCCGTCGTAGCGGATCGTCACCTTGCCCTCGGTACCCTGGCGCGTCGAGATCAGGATGACGCCGTTTGAACCGCGCGATCCGTAGATCGCGGCCGACGAGGCATCCTTGAGCACCTCGATCGAGGCGATGTCGCTGGGGTTGATGTCCGAGATCGAACCGTAGTAGGGGATACCGTCCAGCACGACGAGCGGGTCGTTGCTCGCCGAGATCGAGTTGCGGCCGCGGATCAGCATCAGGCCGCTCTGACCCTCGGGATTGGCGCCCGCGGTCGTCGCCATGACGTTGAGACCCGGCACCGAACCCTGCATGATCTGGGCAATGTCGGTCGAGACCATCTTCTCGATGCGGTCCTTCGCCACGCTGCCCACGGCGCCGGTGATGTCGCTCTTCTTCTGCGAGCCGTAGCCGACGACGATCACCTCGTCCATCGCCTGGGCCGTTTCGGAGAGTTCGATCTTCAGCTCGGTCTGGTTGTTCCAGACGACCTCGCGGGTCTCGTAGCCGATGTAGGAGAACGAGAGCGTCTTTGCCCCGCCGGATGCAAGCTCAAGCGTGAAGGTACCGTCGACGCCGGTCGTCGTACCCTGCTGGGTACCCTCGACGATACACGTCACGCCGACGAGCGGCTGCTTCGTCGCGGCGTCGGTCACGACACCCTTCACCGTGGCGGTTTTGCGCTGTGCAAAGGAGGTCTCGACCGCGGCCGTCAGGGCGCACAGCGCCAGAACGAGCCCCAGACGCGACGCCCGGCTGCGGATGCCGCGTGCGAACCTCCGGACAGCGGGAATCGGATGGTTGGATTGTTGCGAACACATGTGGGTTTTAAGGATTAGGAAAGATTTTAGGATAGTTTGTTTGTTTTTATTGTTGAATTTTTATTGTCCAATCATACGAAAGGGTGTGTATGTACAAATAACATCAATGAATATCAATACAATACACTGAAAATATATACTGTGTTCGTACACAACACCAGAACAAAAGTAAAAATTATTTTCTTTCCGAACAAATAAATGCGTCCATTTTTTGCATCGTCGCGGCCAAAAGGGTGGAGAAAAGGAATTACCGGAACATCAAACAACTGTTTCTCAGCAATATAAATTATATGAACGAGATCAAGGCATTTCGATCCGGGAAAAAACAGGCATTTTGAGCCCCCCGATCCACCGACCGGAAGCGCACAAAACGAGCGGTGGAAGACCGTGTATTTTACACAGCAAACAAAAACGGACAGTCCGAAAAAAAGCTGCTATTTTGTTGGAAAATTCCCGAAACTGCGCATGAAATGGACACTGAAAAGAGATGGATGGGTGAATTTCGCGACTTAACCGTGTTATCTGGTGGTCGCACACAAGCAGTGCACACATCCGCGGCAGACATTTCAAAGGTACAACCGAAGGGAAGGGCGGCTGCGGCGGGCCGCCGGGGTGCACGCACAGGACGCATGTCGGGTCAGACGCGGCATTCGTCGACGGAATCGGGCGATTCGTCCATTTTGATTGTCCGGACGAATTCCGACCCCTACATTTGCAGCAAAACCGAGAAGAACCGATGAGGACGAAACACATATGGTGGATCGGATGTGCCGCCTGGCTCGTATGGGGAACCGCGGTGGCGCAACAGCCAACAGGCGAACAGGAGCAGCCAGTCCCGACGCAGCAGACGTCGCCCGCCACGCAGGCCGCAGCAGCCGAACCGGCCGCCGCAACGGAGGCGGCAGCAACGAAACCGGCAGCAACGACGGCGCCCGCCGCTTCCCCGGAACCGGCCGCCACGGGCACGACAAGGCAATGGACGTTGCAGGAGTGTCTGGACTATGCGCTGGAGAACAACATCCAGCTGCGGCAGAACCGCAACGACTACCTCTCGGGGGTGGAGGACACGAAGCAGGCCAGGGCGGCCCTGCTGCCGTCGCTCACGGCCTCGACGACGCAGGCCTACACGAACTACCCGTCGTCGAACGTCTCGGACAACGACTCCTACACGGGGACCTACGGCGTCAACGCCGATCTGGTGCTCTATCAGGGCGGGATGCTCCGCACGACGGTCCGCCGGCAGCAGTTGCAGAACCGCATCGACGCGCTGACGGTCGAGGAGGCCGAGAACGACATCCGCCTGGCCCTGGTCGAGGCCTACATGCAGGCGCTCTACGCCTCCGAGGCAGTGGAGATCGCCGTCAGCACGGCCGAAGTATCCCGCGCCCAGCGCGACCGGGCCCGCGAGATGTGGCGGACGGGGTCGATCAGCAAGGTCGACTTCGCCCAGATCGAAAGCCAGTACGTGAGCGACGAATACCAGGTCGTCGTGGCCCGCACGACACTCGACAACTACAAATTGCAGCTCAAGCAGCTGCTCGAACTCGACATAACGGACGAGATGGAACTTGCCGCACCCGCCGCAGGTGAGGATAAGGTGGTAACGGCTCTGCCCCAAAAAACCGAAATCTACGCGACGGCACTGGATGTCATGCCCGAGATCCGACGGGGTGACCTCTCCATCGAAGCAGCAGAGCTGGAAGTCAGGCAGGCGCGCGCAGGCTTCCTTCCGTCCGTTTCCCTTACGGCCGGCATCGGCACCGGACACATGTCGGGCGGCGCATTTGAAAGCGGCTCGCTGGTATGGAACCGCTTCAACGAGAATGTCGGGCTTTCGCTCAACATCCCGATCTTCTCGAACCGGAAAAACCGCACGGCCGTGAACAAGGCGCGCATCAGCGTCTCGAACAGCCGCCTCGAACGGCTCAATCTCGAAAAGACGCTGCTGCGCGAGGTCGAAACGGCCTATCTGGATGCCGTCTCGGCCCAGTCGCAGTACACGGCGGCCGTCGAGAAGCGCCGCTACGCGCAGGAGAGCTACGACCTGACCGACGAGCAGTTCCGCGTCGGCATGAAGAACACGGTCGAGCTCATCACGGCGCAGAACGAGCTCGCGTCGGCCCGGCTGGAGGTCCTGCAGGCGAAGTATGTCGCACTGCTCAACATGGCGCTGCTCGACATCTACCAGGGCCGGCCCGTCACAACGATCTGATTCGCAAACAAACAACCGACGCATACATCATGAAAAAAAGAAACATGCTCATTGCGGCATACGTTCTCCTTGCCGCCATCGTGCTCTGGGTGCTGCTGCGCCCGTCGAAACGGGAGGAGATCACGCTGGAGACCGCCCCCACGAGCCGCATTGCGATCAGCAACTCGGTGACGGCGACCGGGACGGTCGAACCGGTCACCGAGGTGGAGGTCGGCACCCAGGTTTCTGGCATCATCGACCGGCTCTACGTCGACTACAACGACATGGTGAAGGCCGGACAGCTGATCGCCGAGATGGACAAGGTGACGCTTCAGGCCGAGCTGGAGTCCTCCGAGGCGGAGCTGGCAAGCTGCAAGACCGAATACGAGTACCAGTCGAAAAACTACGCCCGCACGAAGACGCTCCACGAGAAGGAGCTCGTCAGCGACCAGGAGTACGACGAGGCGCTCTACCTTTATGAAAAGGCCCGCAACGCCTATGCCCAGTCGCAGGCGGCGATCGTCAAGGTGAAGCAGAACCTCGACTACGCGACCATCACCTCACCCATCGACGGCGTGGTCATCAGCCGTGCCGTCGAGGAGGGGCAGACCGTGGCCGCGGGCTTCGAGACCCCGACGCTCTTCACCATCGCCAACGACCTGACGCAGATGCGCGTCATCGCCGACGTCGACGAGGCCGACATCGGGCAGGTGGCCGACGGACAGCGCGTGCAGTTCACCGTGGATGCCTATCCCGACGACACGTTCGAGGGGACGGTCGAGCAGGTGCGGCTCGAAGCGACGACCGAGTCGAGCGTCGTGACCTACGAAGTGGTCATCACGGCCCACAATCCCGACCTGAAGCTCAAACCTGGACTGACGGCCAACGTCACGATCTACACGCTCGAAAAGGAGAATGCCCTCTCCATTCCGACCAAGGCGCTGCGCTTCGTTCCCGATGCCGGACTGCTCTCCGAACTGGACATGAGCGTGGCTTCGGACTCCGTACCGGCCGTTGCCGGGAAGCGCGAAGTCTGGGTCCGCAGCGGACAGCGCCTCACGCCGCGCTACGTGACAACCGGGGCCGCCAGCGGCGACCGCACGGAGATTCTCGACGGGCTGACCGACGGCGAGGAGGTAGCCGTCGCCATGACCTCGACGGCCGCCGTCGAGCAGATGCCGACCGCCGAACGCAGTCCCTTCATGCCGACACCCCCGGGCGGCGGCAACAAGAAGAAATAGCCATGGAGACATCTGTTCAGACCAGGGAGATCATCCGGCTCGAAAACATCCGGCGCGACTTCCGCGTGGGCGACGAGACGGTGCACGCGCTGCGCGGCGTCTCGTTCACGATCCGCGAGGGGGAGTTCGTCACGATCATGGGCACGTCGGGATCGGGCAAGTCGACGCTGCTCAACACGCTCGGGTGCCTCGACACGCCGACGGCAGGGGAGTACTACCTCGACGGAATCTCCGTGCGGACGATGGACAAGAACCAGCGGGCCACGCTGCGCAACCGCAAGATCGGCTTCGTCTTCCAGAACTACAACCTGCTGCCGAAAACGACCGCCATCGAGAATGTCGAGCTGCCGCTGATGTACAATCCGCAATGCTCGGCCGCCGAGCGGCGCGAACGGGCCGTCGAGGCGCTGAAGGCCGTGGGGCTGGGCGACCGGCTGCTGCACCGCAGCAACCAGATGTCGGGCGGACAGATGCAGCGCGTGGCCATCGCCCGGGCGCTGGTGAACAATCCGGCGGTCATTCTCGCCGACGAGGCGACGGGCAACCTCGACACGCGCACGAGTTTCGAGGTGCTCGTGCTCTTCCAGCAGCTGCACGCCGCGGGGCGCACGATCATCTTCGTGACGCACAACCCCGAGATCGCCCAGTACAGCAGCCGCAACATCACCCTGCGCGACGGCCGCATCACGGACGACCGGCGCAACGAACACCCATTGAGTGCGGCCGACGCCCTGGCGCAGCTGCCCAGACAGGAGGAGTAGACCATGAATTTCGCCAATCTTTTCAAAATAGCCGTCAAGGCATTGAGCAACAACAAGCTGCGCGGATTTCTGACGATGCTGGGCATCATCATCGGCGTGGCGTCGGTCATCACGATGCTGGCCATCGGGCAGGGCTCGAAGCGCAGCATCCAGGCCGAGATCAGCGAGATGGGCTCGAACATGATCATGATCCACCCGGGCGGCGACCGGCGCGGCGGCGTGCTGTTGAGCGCCGACGACATGGAGTCGCTCAAGCTCCAGGATCTCGAGGACATCCAGACCAAAACGCGCTATGTCACCTACGTCTCGCCGTCGGTCAACAGCGCCGGGCAGGCCATCTACGGCGCGAACAACACCCCGACGACGGTCTACGGTGTGAATCTCGACTACCTGGAGATCCGCCGCTATCGCATCGCCGACGGCGACAGCTTCTCGGAGCAGGACATCAAGACGGCCGCCAAGGTGTGCCTCGTGGGGCAGACGGTCGTCGACGAACTCTTTCCCGACGGCGAGAATCCCGTCGGGCGGGTGATCCGCTTCGGCACGATTCCGTTCCGCATCGTCGGGGTGCTCGAGAGCAAGGGCTACAACAGCATGGGCATGGACCAGGACGACCTGATCATCGCCCCCTACACGACGGTGCAGAAACGCATCCTGGCCATCACGCACCTGCAGGAGATCATCTGCTCGGCACTGACCGAAGCCTACACCGACCAGGCCTTCGACGAGATCTCGGCGATCCTGCGCGAAAACCACCGGCTCAAGCCGACGGACGAGGACGACTTCTCGATCCGCTCGCAGCAGGAGATGGCCTCGATGCTCACCTCGACGACCGACATGATGACCGTGCTGCTGGCGGCCGTGGCGGGCATCTCGCTGCTCGTGGGCGGCATCGGCATCATGAACATCATGTATGTCTCCGTGACGGAGCGCACGCGCGAGATCGGCCTGCGCATGTCGATCGGCGCCAAGGGACGCGACATCCTCGCGCAGTTTCTCATCGAGTCGATCCTCATCAGCGTCACGGGCGGTCTGATCGGCATCGTGCTGGGCATCGGTGCCGCCATCGTGGTCAACCTCGCCGCGGCATTCCCGATCTACATCCAGCCGTGGAGCGTCATCCTCTCGTTCGCCGTCTGCACCCTGACGGGGGTCTTCTTCGGGTGGTACCCCGCCCAGAAGGCCGCCATGCTCGACCCGATCGAGGCCATCCGCTACGAATAACCGGCCCGGGAAACGGGCTGCACGGAATTACCGGGCCCGTCCTGCACGCCCGCCCGACAATTTTTTATTACCTTTGCATTATGACCGCGCTGCAATCGAAATACACCGGGTGGCTCATCCACCTCACGATCTGGGCCGTGATCTTCGGCATGCCGCTCTTCGTGACCAATCCCCACCGGCCGCTGATGAGCGGCCCGGAGTACGGGCGCTTCCTCGTCGTGCCCCTCTCGTTCATGGTGGTCTTCTATACGAACTACCTGCTGCTGATCGACCGCTACCTCACCTCGCGGCGCATCGGCCGGTTTCTGGGCTGGAACCTGCTGCTCATCGGTACGGTCATGGTCGGCGTGCACCTGCTCTTCCGCTACGTGCTGCCGCCGGACGCGATGCGTCCGCCGATGGTGCGGCCCTGGCAGGAGACGCTGCGCTTCTTCACCGGTAACGCCCTGCTCTACATGCTGGTCGTGGGCGTCGGCGTCGCCATCCGCATGACGGGGGGCTGGTACCACGCCGAGACGGCCCGCCGCGAGCTGGAGCGCAGCCGCACCGAAGCCGAGTTGCAGAACCTCAAGAGCCAGCTGAACCCCCATTTCCTGTTCAACACGCTCAACAACATCTACTCGCTCATCCAGCTCGACGCCGACCGGGCGCAGAGCGTCGTCCACGACCTGAGCCGTCTGCTGCGCTACGTGCTCTACGACAGCAGCCGCCCGACGGTGCCGCTGCGCGCCGAGGTGGACTTCCTGCGCGACTACATCTCGCTGATGCGCATCCGCCAGCCGCGTCACGTGCGCATCTACGTCTCGCTGCCCGAGGAGCCCTCGCAGGCGCCCGTTGCGCCGCTGCTCTTCATCTCGCTCGTGGAAAACGCCTTCAAGCACGGCGTGAGCAACGAGAAACCCTCCTACATCACCATCGAGCTGAACGAGATCGGCGAACAGCTCATCTGCCGCATCCGCAACAGCCGCTTTCCGAAAAACGGCGAGGACCGCAGCGGTTCGGGCATCGGGCTGAAGAACCTGCAGAAACGCCTCGAAATGATCTATCCGGGACGCTACACGTTTGAATACGGGCCACTGGGCGAGACGGATTACCAGGCCCTGCTCACCATCCGACTCCAGGAACCATGAAACTGACCTGCGCCATAATCGACGACGAGCCGCTGGCCGTCGAACTGATGAAGGGATATGTCCGCAAGACCCCCTTTCTGGAACTCTGCGGTGCCTTCGGAAGCGGGACGGAGGCGTTCGGGACCCTGCGCGAGCACCCCGTAGAGCTGCTCTTCTGCGACATCCAGATGCCGGGGCTCAACGGCATGGAACTCACGCGCATGCTCCCCGCCGAGACGCGCGTCATCTTCACCACGGCCTTCGACAGCTACGCCGTCGAGGGCTTCCGCGTGCGGGCCATCGACTACCTGCTCAAACCGATCAGCTACGCCGATTTTCTGGCGGCGACGCAGAAGGCGCTCGAATGGTTCGAGATCAAGCGCCGCGCCGAAGCTGCCGGACGGGGCGACAGGCTGGCCGTCACACCGGACGACGGGCACGGCACCGCACCCAGGCGTTCCGAGCTGCGGAGCATCTTCGTCAAGACCGAATACCGCCTGCAGCAGATTCCGCTGGACGGGATTCTCTACATCGAGGGGCTGAAGGACTACGTGAAGATTCATCTCGAGGGTGAACCGCGCCCGGTGCTCTCGCTCATGAGCCTCAAGTCGCTCGAGGAGCAGCTGCCCGCCGACCGTTTCATCCGCGTGCACCGCTCCTACATCGTGCAACCGGCAAAGATCCGCACCATCGAGCGCAACCGCATCGTCTTCGGCCGGGAGTACATTCCCGTTTCGGAGAGCTACCGGCAGGCCTTCCACGACTTCCTCGCCCGGCACTCGCTGCTGCCGCAGGGGGAATAATCCCGCCCCGGGCCCGCGACCGTCCCGGAAAAGGGCTACAACCGGTCCCGGAAAAGGGCCACAACCGTCCCGGGAAAGGGCCATCCCCGTCCTGCGGCTGCAAACCGCCCGGCCGCAACACAAAAAGACCGCCGCACGGATGCGACGGTCCCGATATCGGCAGGCAGGCCGCGCGGGCAACAACGCCATCAGCTCTCCTTCTCGAAGGTTGCGGCAACCTGCCGCAGGTAGTCGACGATGGGCAGGTGCTGCGGACAGCTCCGCTCGCACTGCCGGCAGGCGATGCACTGCGACGCCTTGCCGTGCGTCCTGGCCAGATTCTCGTAGTAGACGCTCTGAATCGAGAATCCGCGGTTGAGCGCCTGCTTCTCGGCATTGTAGAGCGCGAAGTAGTCGGGGATGGCGATCCGCTCGGGACAGCCGTCCACGCAGTAGCGGCACGCCGTGCAGGGGATGGCGATCGAGCGGTGGACGATCTCCACGACATCGGCAATCGCCTTGCGCTCGCGCTCGTCGAGCGGCTCGAAATGCTGCATGAAACCGGTATTCTCGCGCAGCTGCTCGAGCGACGACATGCCGCTCAGGACCATCATTACCCCCTCGAGGCTCGCGGCGAAACGGATGGCCCACGCCGCGGGCGAGAGGTCGGGCCGCACTTCGTGCAGCAGGCGCTCGACCTCCTCGGGCAGGCGCGCCAGCGTGCCGCCCTTGACCGGCTCCATGACGACGACGGGCTTGCCGTGGCGCCGCGCCACCTCGTAGCACTTGCGCGACTGGATGCTCTCGTTGTCCCAGTCGAGGTAGTTGATCTGCAGCTGCACGAACTCCGTCTCGGGGTGTGCCGTGAGAATCTCGTCGAGCAGGTCGGCCCGGTCGTGGAACGAGAAGCCCAGGCGCCGAATGCGCCCCTCGGCCTTCAGGCGCCGCGCAAAGGCGAAGCTGTCAAAGCGCCGCACGTTCTCGTAGTGCGAGACATTGAGGTTGTGCAGCAGGTAGTAGTCGAAATAGTCCACGCCGCACTTTTCGAGCTGTTCGGCGAAGATGCGCTCCTGATCGCCCTCCTTTTCGAGGAACATCGTCGGGAGCTTCGAGGCCAGCGTGAAGCTCGCGCGGTCGTGACGCCGCACGAGCGCCTCGCGCATCACCGTTTCGCTCTTGAAGTCGTGGTACATGTAGGCCGTGTCGAAATAGGTGAAGCCCCGTTCGAGAAAGAGGTCCACCATGCGCTCGACCTGCGCCGTGTCCACCGCCGCGAAGTCGTCCTCGCGCAGCAGCGGAAGACGCATGCAGCCGAATCCGAGTTTTCCAGCCATATCGCCGTCGTTATTTGCGAATCACGTAGTTGATGACGCCCCAGCCGCCGAAGAGCTGCACGAGCATGCCCGGCACGCCGAGGCGGAAGTCCTGCATGGCCGCGCGGAAGTCACCGATCCAGGCCCACTCGCCGAGCGAGCCGACGACCTGATAGGTCAGGATAACGACCGCCAGCAACCCGAGCGAGGCCCGGCCGCTGCGTGCGGCCGCCCAGCCGGCGGCAAGCGCCAGAATGACCGACTTGAAGAGGATGGGCACGAGCGCCGCGGCGGCCGGCATGCCGAAGAGCAGCGAGTTCACGAGCGGCGAGACGACAGCCGTGAGCAGGCCCACGCGCCAGCCGTACTTGTAGGCGCCGACCAGCGTGAAGAAGTAGATGGGCAGCCACGTCGGCCCGCCCAGATGCACCTGATGGCACAGCTGCGGCAGCAGGATGTTGCCCACGGCGAAAAGCGCCGCGGCGAGGTAGATTTTCGCATTTGCGAACTCCAGCGAATAGAGCTTTACAGTGGTTGTTTGCATGGTTTATCTCAATTAATGATTCAATTCATTTCATTCCTGTCCGGCATGCGCCGGGCTGCGTCACCGCTGCGCGGCGAGGAAGCCGCGGATCAGCGGCAGGCACTCTTCGGCCGTGCGGCAGTCGCGGCACAGCGTCTCGACGGGGCACCATCCCGTCTTCGTGCGGTTGATGATGTGCGGGACCTCGAGCCCGTACTCCACGGGGATGTGCGCCGCGGCAAAGAGTCCGAGCGCCGGCGTGCTGACCACCCCCGCGTGGACCGCCCGCACGCCGCCCAGCACCATCAGAGCCGCAGCGCCCTTGCCGACGACCTTGTCGGCGACAAGCGCTCCGGCGAGAAACGCCGGATCGGTCTCAAGCAGGCGGAAGAGGTCTTTCACGCCGCGCTCGCGGAAGACCCGCGTCTCGGCCCCGTTGCGGATCACGCACGAGGCATCCTCGTCTCGGAGCCGGTCGACCAGCTCCCGCCATTCGTATTGCGTCGATTCCTGCATCGTTTCATTCGGTTTGTGCGCCGGATCCGCCTGCCGGGGTCCGTCCGCGTGGCAGATATACGAAAATCCTGCGTGAGTTGTTTCAATAACCGAAGCGCCGCACGGCCCGGCGCATCGCTTCGATGATCTCCACCCCGAACGGGCAGTTCGACTCGCAGCGTCCGCAGGCGATGCACTCCGAGGCGTGGTGCGGCAGCACGCGGTAGTGCTCGCGCACGGTCTCGGGGATGTCGTCGTCCGACGGACAGAGGTTGCAGAACTTGTTGACCGACGCGATGTCGATCCCCACGCTGCACGGGGCGCAGTGGCCGCAGTACATGCAGTGGTCCCGCCACGTGAAGCGCTCCATGCCCGAGATGGCCGCGGCGTAGTCGCGCTGTGCAGCCGGGGCGTCGCACCAGTCGATCGCCGCCTGCATCTCCTGCGTCGTGCGGCAGCCGACCATCACGGCGGCCACAGCCGGGCGCGTCAGTGCATATTCGAGGCACTGCAACGGCGTCAGCGCCCGCCCGAAGGGCGAGTTGGCCCCGCTCAACAGGTCACCGCCGCCGTAGACCTTCATCACGTCGATGCCCACCCCCTCGCGGTCGCAGTATTCGTAGAGCCGCTCGCGGTCGGGGTCGATGTTGTGCAGCGGGGCGGCATAGCTCTCCTCGGCCCACAGCGCCTCGACCTCCTCGCAGGCGGGCTGCAGGTCGTAGCAGGGGTTGATCGAGAACATCAGCACGTCGAACAGCCCCGTGCGCACGGCTTCGAGTGCTACCTGCGGATTGTGGCTGCTCAACCCGAGATGGCGGATGCGCCCCTCGCGGCGGAGCCGCTGCGCCAGGCGCATCACCTCGCCGTCGAGCACCTCGTGCAGGTCGGCCGCGCTGTCGACGTAGTGGATCATGCCGATGTCGACGTAGGAAGTGCCGAGGCGCGCGAGCAAATCCTCGAAACCCGCCTCGCACCTGGCGATGTCGCGCGTGCGCAGATACTGACCCTCCTCCCACGTCGTGCAGAGGTGGCCCTGGATGACAAACCCCTCGCGGCGTCCGGCCAGCGCCTGCCCGATGGCACTGCGCAGCTGCGGGTCCGACGAGTAGAGGTCCAGAAAGTTAATGCCCCGGGCGATGGCATAGTCGAAGTCGGCGCGCACGGCCTCGGGGCTCTTCCCGGCAAAGCCTTCGCAGCCGAGCGATACGGCACTCACCCGCAGGTTCGTGCGGCCCAATGTACGGTATATCATCATCTGTGTATGTGTATTGACAGCCCCGGACGGCGGCTCCGACCCGGAGGTACGGACAAAAATAGCGAAAATTCCGTTCGCCGGGTCAGTTGACCGTCCGGTATTCGTTGGGCGAACAGCCGACCACCTGCTTGAACAGGCGCGTGAAGTGTGCCGGATACTTGAATCCCAGGCGGTAGGCCACGTCGCTGACCGTATGGTGCCGGTCGAAGAGCAGCTCCTTGGACGTGTCGATGAGCTTCAGGCGGATGTGCTCCTGGGCCGTGCGGCCCGTTTCGCGTTTGACCAGATCACCGAAGTAGTTGGGCGAGAGGCAGAGCTCCCCGGCGCAGTAGCGCACCGTCGGCAGGCCGAGCGTCTGCGGCAGGTCCGATCGGAAGTAATCGTTCAGGATACGCTCGAAGCGGGCGAGGATGTCCTTGTTGGCAACCTGGCTGCGCGTGAGGAACTGCCTGTCGTAGAAGCGCGTGCAGTAGTTGAGCAGCATCTCGATGTTGTTGACGATGAGCGTGCGGCTGTGTCGGTCGGCGGGCTGCTGCAGCTCGTGGCGGATGTTGCGCAGGCACTCGATGACCGTCTGCCGCTCCTGCTCCGAGAGGTGCAGCGCCTCGCGCACCTCGTAGGAGAAGAAGGTGTAGCGGCCGATGTTGCGTCCGAGCTCCGTGCCGCGCAACAGATCGGGATGGAAGAGCAGCGCCCAACCCTGCGGCCGGTGGGGCCGTCCGTCGTCCTTCACGCCGAAGAGCTGTCCGGGCGCCAGGCAGACGAGCGTCCCGGCCTGGTAGTCGTAGGTCTGACGGCCGTAGATCAAATCGCCGCACATCACCTCCTTGAGGAATACGGCATAGAAACCGAACATGTTCAGCTGCGACCGCACGGTCGTCTGCAGCTGCGAAAAATCCACCACGCTGACCAGCGGGTGCAGGGTCTCGACCCCCATGAGGTCGTTGTACTGGAATACATGGTCCAGATGCAGAATGGTATCCATCGTGTTTTCGGCGGGTGATGCGGCACCGCGCCCCGGCACATCCCGTACCGGTCGGCCGGAGCCGCTTCCGACACTGCAAAAATACGTCGGCGCCCGCCGGGAAGATTATACGGATCACGGTATTAGTTACCATTATTACGGTCCTGCTCCTATTACGGTCCTGCTCCGCTGCCGCCCCGCCAAGGTCCCGAATACCCGCCCTGTAACCCGGTCCGACCGCCGGGCCGCCCGGCTCTTCCGCCGCGTGGCGGGGCTGCCGTCACCCCGGCCGACACGCGCCGCGAGAGGGATGCGAGAGGGGTGCGTCCGCCGCACGGCGTGTCGACAAAACCGTCCCGGGAGTTTCGCTTTTTGCGCTTTTATTCCTATTTTTGCAGAAAACGACACAGCCCATGGATCAAGTCATGCGCCTGGATCAGGTCCGGCAATACAACGAACTGTTGCACGTGGAGACGCTCCACCCGTTGGTCAGCGTCATCGATTTCTCGCAGTGCCGAATGACGGAGCACATCCGCTTCAGCTTCGGCTTCTACGCCATCTTTCTCAAGGAGGTCCGCTGCGGCGATCTGGTCTACGGGCGCAGCACCTACGACTATCAGGAGGGGACGCTCGTCTGCCTGGCACCGGGGCAGTGCATCGGCATCGACAACCGGGGCGTGAAGTTCCAGCCCAAGGGGTGGGCCTTGCTCTTCCATCCCGACCTGCTGCGCGGCACGGAGCTCGGGCGCAACATCCGCCGCTACACCTTCTTCTCCTACGAGGTGCGCGAGGCGCTGCACCTCTCGGAGCAGGAGCGGCAGACGGTCATCGAGTGCCTGCGCAACATCCGCCACGAGCTGCAGCAGCCCGCCGACCGACACAGCCGCACGCTCATCGTCAACAACATCGAGATGCTGCTCAACTACTGCACGCGCTTCTACGACAGGCAGTTCATCACGCGCAGCCAGGTTGCCAACAAGGACATCCTCGCCCGTTTCGAGCAGATTCTGAACGACTACTTCGCTTCGGAACAGCCGCTCGATGCGGGGCTTCCCACCGTGCAGTACTGCGCCGAGCGGCTGCACCTCTCGCCCAACTACTTCGGCGATCTGGTCAAGCGCGAAACGGGCCGCACGGCGCAGGAGCACATCCAGCTGCGCCTGATCGACGCGGCCAAGGAGCGGATCGCCGACCGCAACCGTTCGATCAGCGACGTGGCCTACTGTCTCGGGTTCAAGTACCCGCAGCACTTCACACGCCTGTTCAAGAAGGTCACGGGCCGCACGCCCAACGAATACCGCAAGACGATCTGACCGCACGGGCCCGGCAGCGACGAATCACGCCCCGTCTCCGGCTTCGGAGACGGGGCGTGATTTCTCATGCGGCTGCACCGGTGCGAACGGTCTTCGGTTCTGCAAACGGCTGTCCGGCGGATGCCCCGATCAGAGAATCCCCAGCTCGCGCGCCACGCGGCACGCCTCGACCGAATTGCCGACGCGCAGCTTGCGCAGGATGTCCTGCCGGTGGCGGCTGACCGTATGGATGCTGATGGAGAGCGCCTGTGCGATGTGCTTGCTCATCATGCCGCGGGCCATGAGTTCGATCACCTGCCGTTCGCGCGTCGAGAGAATCCGCACGTCCCGCCGCTCGCCGAGCTCCTGCACCTCGCCCGTCGCCGTATGCACGGCCACGCCGCGCCCGGGAAAGTCCGACAGCGCCGGCGTATAGAGACACAGGGCCAGCCGCACGACATTCTCCGACGACGGCGCGATGTAGAAAAGCCGGTGCAGCACGGGCACATACCGGCCCGTGCGGTCCTTCATCCGCAGCCGGTTCGCGAAATAGTACTCCCCGCGCAGGCGCCGGGGGCGGCTCCGGATGAAGTGGAAAAAGCAGAGCTCCAGCAGGTATTTCTCGTGCAGGTCGTCGGGATGAATCCGATCCAGAATCTCGCGCTCCCAGATCGAATCGAGCAACTCCCCGTCGGACCCTTCGCGCGTGCCCTTGAGCCCGAGCATCCGGGCGCAGGCTCCGTAACAGACCAGACTGGTATTCGCGCGCAGGTCGCTCAACACCGCAACGGCCCCCTCGATGCGGGCGTAGTGGCGGGCGAGGTCCCGATACGGCGTCAGATCGTCCGTGCGGAGCTGCCCGTCGTGCGGCGCAAACGGCTGTTCGAGAAGTTCCCCGTTCAGGCGGTTCAGGATGTCCTTCATGCGGAAAATTGGTTATTTATGACTATTGTGTGCTACACGTCAACACCTTACCTTTGCAAAGGTAAAACAAAAAACAGGTTATCGCAAGCCGCGGGTGCCCCGCGGCCGCAAATTCCGGGCCGCTCCGACAGTGGGCGACAACCTGCAACCGCCGCAACGAAAGAAGTACGAACCAATAAAGCAAAAGACTGAAAATGAAAAGACTGTTGTTTCCGATGTTGACGATGCTCTTTGCCGCAACATCCTCGCAGGCCCAGACGCTGGAAAAGATGCAGTGGTACAACGAACCCGAAAAGTGGGAGATCCGCGACGGCGTCCTGACGATGTCCGTCACGCCGCACAGCGACTACTGGCGGATTTCGCACTACGGATTCACCGTGGACGACGCGCCGTTCTACTACGCCAACTACGGCGGCGAGTTCGAGGTCAAGCTCAAGGTCAGCGGCAACTACCGCGAGCGCTTCGACCAGGCGGGGCTGATGATCCGCATCGACCACGAGAACTACATCAAGGCGGGCATCGAATTCGTCGACGGCAAATACAACCTGAGCACCGTCGTCACGCACCACACCTCGGACTGGAGCGTCATCGAACTGGACCGTGCCGTGCCGTTCATCTGGATCAAGGCCGTCCGCCGGCGCGATGCCGTCGAGGTCTTCTACTCGTTCGACGACAAGAAGTACACCCTCATGCGCAACGCCTGGATGCAGGACAACACCCCCGTGCAGGTAGGGCCCATGGCCGCCTGCCCCGACGGCGAGGGCTTCGAGGCCGTCTTCGAGCACTTCCAGGTCAAGCACCTGCCCGACGTCCGGCGCATGGAGTGGCTGCGCAACAACGCCGAATAGTCATCCGCAATCCGCACACGACAGCGCCGGGCGGCATACGTTGGTATGCCGCCCGGCGCGTCTTTTTGCTTCTCCCGCCCCCGTCAGAGCGTGCCGCTGCGCAGCTGCTCGACAAAGCGGTCGATGCGGTGCAGCTGCCCGGGGATGTCGATGCTCTGCGGGCAGTGCGACACGCACTGTCCGCAGCCGATGCAGTGGCTGGCCTGCCGCAGGCGCGGCACGCTGCGGTCATAGCCCACGAGGAAAGCGCGGCGCGCCCGGGCATAGTTCTCGTCGCGGCCGTCCTTCGGGACGTTGCCCTCGTTGACGCAGCGGTTGTAGTGGGCGAAGATCGCCGGGATGTTCAGCCCGTAGGGGCAGGGCATGCAGTACTGGCACTCGGTGCAGGGAACCGTCGGGAACTGCAACATGCGCTGCGCCGTATCCTCCAGCAGCGCGAAGTCCTCCTCGGTCAGCGCCTCGAGCGGCGCATAGGTGCGGATGTTGTCCTGCAGGTGCTCCATGTAGGTCATGCCGCTCAACACGGTCAGCACGCGCGGGTAGCTGCCGGCAAAGCGGAAGGCCCACGACGCGGTGCTCGACGTCGGGCGCCGCTGCTTGAGCCGCGCGACGAGGTGGTCGTTCAGCCGCGACAGGCGACCGCCGAGCAGCGGCTCCATGATGACGACCGGGATGCCGCGCTTGTCCAGCTCGCCGTAGAGGTATTCGGCATTGACGTTGCGGCCCGAAGCGTGGCGCCAGTCGACGTAGTTCATCTGTATCTGCACGAAATCCCACTTCACGCCCATGGCCAGCAGGTAGTCGAAGACCTCGACGACCCCGTGGAACGACCACCCGAGGTTGCGGATGCGTCCCGCCTCGCGCTCGCGCAGCAGGAACTCCAGTATGCCGTTGTCGATGAAGCGCTCGCGGAAGGTGCCCAGGCCGCTGCCGCCGCCGACCGAGTGCAGCAGGTAGTAGTCCAGGTAGTCGACCTGCAGCTGCTTGAACGAGTTGCGGTAGAGGGCCAGCGAATTTTCGCGCGTGGGGTTCGAGAAGTTCGACATCTTCGTGGCGATGAAGAAGCTCTCGCGCGGGTGGCGCTTGAGCGCGATGCCCGTGGCACGCTCGGACTGTCCCTGCACATAGACGGGCGCCGTATCGAAGTAGTTGACGCCGTGGGCGATGGCGTAGTCGACCAGCTCATTCACGGCCTGCTGGTCGATGATGCTGCCGTCGGCAGCGGGCTTTTCATACGTCGGCCAGCGCATGCAGCCGTAGCCGAGCAGCGACACGCGGTCGCCCGTCGCCGAGGTGCGGTACTCCATGCCTTCGGTCGGCACCTCGCCCTGCGCCGCGAGCTTCACCTCCCCCTTCGGGGCACAGCCGTACATCGCGGCCGACGTCACCAGCGCACTGCCGCCCAGCACCTTCAGGAACTCCCGGCGGCCTATCTTTTTCTCTTCTTTCTTCATGGTTTCGATCGCTTAAACGGTTCGGTGGCGCAGATGGCCCTCGACATAGATGGCACTGAACGGACGCGCCGGGCAGAGGTTCTCACAGGCGCCGCAGCCGATGCAGCGCTCCTCGTCCACCACGGGGATGAGCCGCGACGAGGGGTCGTCGGGGACGGCCTTCACCATCGTGATGGCCCCCGTCGGGCAGTGGCGCGCGCAGTTGTCACACTGCACGTCGTCGCGCAGCGTCACGCAGTTCTCGCGGATCCAGACGGCGTGGCCGATCTGCGTCGCGGACTTCTCGGCGCGCGTGATGGGGCGGATGGCCCCCGTCGGGCAGACCGACGAACACTCGGTGCACTCGGGCCGGCAGTAGCCCCGCTCATAGGACATCACGGGCTGCATGAACGAGGCCAGCTTGCCCGAGGGGCGCAGCACGCCGTTCGGGCACGAGGAGACGCAGAGCTGGCACCCCGTGCAGTGGGCGGCCATGTGGCGCAGGCTGACGGCGCCCGGCGGTACGATCGGCGTATGGCGTGCCGGCACCTTCTTGTCGAGGATCACGGCCAGGCCGCCGTCCACCTTCTTCTCCTGCGCGTGCAGGGCGGCGCTTCCGAGCAGCAGCCCGGCGCCGGTCAGGAAACTGCGGCGTGCGGGATCGGCCGGAGTCTCCGCATGCGCTGCGGCCGCCTTCCCGCCCGTCCTTTCCGTTTCGTCCTGCTTCGGGCGCAGCTCCCGGAGCCGGTAGGAGATGGCTCCGTGCCTGCAGGTGTCGATGCAGTCCATGCAGGCCACGCAGCGCGAGTAGTCGATCCGGTGTTGCGCCGAATCGATGCACGAGGCCTTGCATTTTCGGGCGCAGAGCGAGCAGGAGTTGCACTTGCGCTCGTCGATTACGGGGCGGAAGAGCGAGTAGCGGGCCAGGGCGCCGAGTACGGTACCCACGGGGCAGATTGTGTTGCAGTAGGTGCGTCCGCCGCGCCAGGCCAGTACGACGAGCACGATGAACGTCGCGGCGGCGATGAGCAGCGTCGGGAGGCTCTTCAGCCACACGTCGGTCTGGTAGAAGGCGTAGCTGTCGGCCCGTTCGGCGAAGT